>ENA-UOVV01000102-UOVV01000102.1-compost-metagenome-genome-assembly--contig:-NODE-102-length-129694-cov-13.532803_pt1 | contig 129694 bp, 115 predicted proteins | sample MGYA00238155_ERZ761577 | MGnify/ENA primary metagenome ERZ761577 (study PRJEB28898, sample SAMN06268775) | compost metagenome | isolation source: Emeryville, CA | place: USA:Emeryville, CA...
GGCATAAAATTGAATTAAAAAAAATGTGCGGTGGGGAAAATAAAAAATACAGAAGCGTAGGCAATGAGTGTCGGCTTACTCGTTGTCCGTTTGTTATATCGTTTCTATGTCCTTGGTCACTTGTCAAAATGGTTTACTTTTTTCTCGTTTTAGTCAGTCGTTTTATTGTTGTCGTGTCGTCCAATATGCTTGCTGGTAACGCTTTGGCAGCTTTACGAAGTTCGTCTGTGTTGCGCCTGCGGCAGACGAATTTTGCAAAACTGCCAGTTGTACGATAGTTTTTGTTTCACAATTTACAAAAACTTGTAGTTTTATATCCAAAATTATAGTTTTTATCGATTTTTTTATTTTAATAACTTACAAAGGTACTTTCCTCATCTTTCTTCGCTGAATGAATTTATTCAGAGCGACGATTATTTGGGTGCATTAAAAATAACACTAAAAGGAACGCCTCAAAGACTTAAAATAATCACTCATTTTGATTATTTACAAGCGATAAATGGACTTTTACAAACGATTGAAACCGAAATTAAAGGTAATTCAACCGACTATGAAGGTTCAGAATTTATTAAAAAACCCATTCATCAAGTTTTTAAAGACAAAGAAATTAGAGTTCGTAAAAATGACGAGCGCGAAGATGGACAAGAATCTTTGCTTGCTAATGAACCTTGGTATGCTTACAATGCAAATTACGGCACAAGTGAAGAGAAAAGCTTTATAGAATTATTCGCCCGAAAATTTGAAAGCTTACAACAGCGTTACGAAGATATTTACATTCTTAGAAACGAACGAGAGTTAGCAATTTATGATAAGTTAGGAAGAAGATTTGAACCTGATTTTTTGCTGTTTTGTAAACAAAAAGAAGAAAGTATAACGTATCAAGTTTTCATAGAACCCAAAGGCAAACACCTCATCGCTCACGACCAATGGAAAGCAGAATTTTTAAACGAAATTGCCGAAAACAAAGCGGTTTTTGAAATACATTCGGATAAATATTTACTGACCGCTGTTCCTTTTTACAATTATGAGAATGAAAATAATTTTACAAAAACTTTGACAGCTGTTTTGGAAGATTAGATAGCATAGCAAATGTCGATGAATGGATTGCACATTGGTGAGAACTCTATCAGCCTACTGATTTCAAAATTTGTGGAATCAATAATGACTCGAATAATAATCAAAATACTTGCAATGGGAAGTCACTTCTTTGTAAAATCCGGTGGAATGATATTTCTTTAATTCCTTGAAATATTTGCGGTATTTACTGGTTTTGACAGCCAACATTTTTTGTTCATAAGCGGCATAATTGTTCCAATCGTATTCTATGTTTTTCAAGGCCGGATCGGTGTGCATGGCCTTATAAAAAGTGCCTTGCTCACATTTGGAAAGCGCAAAAAGAATTCGGGCTTTCATTTCGGGCAATTCTGTTTTGGACAAAGCCGATTCCAAATAAGTCAAAGGCAATTCAAAATGATTCTGATAATTGGGATTGTAACCATAACCCTTGAAATAGAACACATTGGCTTCCGGTGAAAAATAATTGTCATGGAATTTAGGCCCATAGGAATTGTTGATATCAAAAGTCAACAGTTCTCTGAAATATCCCAAAGTAGTGGTATTGAAGTAGAAATTACCAAGCAAATAACCGGCTTTGGCCGCTTTTTCTCCCTTCATTTTTGAAATTTCATCCAATTGAATCAGAGCTTCAGCAAGTTCCTTTTTGTTCATTTTCTTTTTGATGAACGAAAAATCTTCGGTGAATTCGGTATTCATCACCAATTCTTCTGGGCATTCAAAACACTCCATCCGGTTGTAACCAAAAACCGCCTCCGAAATGTTTGAAAATCCGTTGTAAACCTCATGGCTGAAGGTCGGATTCCAATTTTCATCATAGGCAACCACCCCACCGCGCAATGAGAATTTGGGATCTACTTTTTCGAAAAATCGCAGTGCTTTCCGAAAATCTCCTTCGGTCAACGCCATCGTCCCTTCCATATTGGCTACGAAAGATTCAAAATCATAAACCACCCGGTTTTTCATTTTCTCCGACACATAAAATGATGCGTCCACCGCTGATTTCAGCCATTGCTCAAATTCATTTTTATCCTTTTTGTAATAAAATGATTGAATGTCTTGCAGCAACGACACATCCGGATTTGCTTCCAAATCGCTGACGAAATTTTGCAACAAAAACGATTTCGCATAATCCTTTTGCAGGAAATAGCGATTGGCCAGAATGTCCATCACAAAATCTTGGGTGGTATTCGCTTCATAATGAACTTGTTCTGTCGGTTGGGAATGAAAGAAATCCCCGTATTTCTGCATCAATTGTTTTTCGAAATCAGCATCTATTTTTTGTTGTGAAGTAATTTCAAGCAACATTCCGAAAAGCGATTTTTCGTTTTTGTAAATCGGGTCAGTAGCCTTGACTTTGTCTAAAAATTCAGAAGATTTGTCATAATCCTTTTTTAGAAAATACAGATAAGCAGTCGTCAAGTTCCAAAAATCTTTCTCTTTGGTGTTTTTGGCTTGCGCTGCCGAAACCGCAATGGAGCTGTTGAGTCTTTCCTGAATTTTTTCGTCCAACAATACCGGTAATCGTTTGTCTTTCAAATGACTCAGGCAATTTTTCTCATGATTCCCGGTGTCGTAATTATAAGGACAATAATAATGAATCGGTAGGATTTCCCTTTCCAAACTGTTGATTTCCCTGGCCATCAGCACTTTGGCTTGAACGGCATCGGGTGAAATGGCGATGATTTTTTTCAATTCGGCCATGGGGTCATTAAAACTCCGATAACCGAGCAGCATGTACAAATCAAACTTTTCATTGTCGGTTTTCACCTGTTTCAACATGTTTTCAAAATCGAGGTCTTGCGTGATTTTCATCGAAGTATAGGCATCGGTTTTTCGGTTTTTGGTGTGGGTGAAAAACTGAAAAAAATCGTAATTCGCTTGCATGAAATTGCCCAAGGCCCTTTCGGCTCCACCCTTTTGATCCAAGGCATAATAGTACATAATGGTTTTGTAATTCAGGCTTTCAACATACTGATTGAAAAACTGAATGGCGGCTTGGTAACGATGGCTGTAATGTGCAAAGCGAACCAACTGATAGCCGTATCTCAGCTTCAAATCCGGGTCAGATTCGGCATTCCAACTTTTGGTCAATACGCCTACGACTTTTGAATAATCGAGTTCAGCCACCGTTTTTTCGGGCAAATAGCCCCAATAATAATCGGTGTTGTCGCTGCGCTTAAAGGCCATATAGGGCTCAAGATATTTGGCATAAGCCAGATAGAGCAATGCTTGTTTGAATTTTTTCCTGAATCGGGCATCCGCAAAATCTAAATTCTTATCGACTGACGAATTTCCTTTGGCCAATTTTTGCACTTCTTCACGACTGGCCACAAAAACCAAATAATGCGCCTGCTCATATGGAATCCCAAAATAGCGTTGCCAATCCTCAATGTTTTCATTTCGTTGATTTTCATAAGCTTCCGAACCAAAATAAGCCACATCCATGATGCGGAGAAAAGGTTCGTACATCGGCGAGTTGATGGTGGTTTGGGCAAATAGATTAAAATATTCGTATTCGGGATCCCACCAGGCACATGCATAAGCCTGAGAAAACGCCAATGAAAGCAACAAGGTGATAAAAGATTTTTTCATGGATAGTCAGCTTTTGAACAAAATTAATGAAATATGTTTCACAATGGTTCTAAATTTTGAATTCACCTTCATCGGCCCAATGATTTTAATGGTCATTATTAAAACAATCTACAATCTATTGCAAGTCCTGAATATTGTATTTGGACAAAAATAGACTGTCCAAATGATAATAAACGATGTCAAAATCAGACTGGATTTTTGCATCCAAAAATCGTCGGCTCTCAGTCAATAATTCTGCGGAAATGCTTTCGGGTTTCACTGTAAAACCTTGATTCAGATAGACTCCGCGCAGAAAAGCGTCGGTCGTGACTTCGTACAATCCTTCATTGATTTTCCTGAAATTTTCATTTTTCACATCCGATTCTGTCACTCCGTTGATCAGTTTCTTTTTTCCCAAATGGTTGGTTGCAATCGCCCAAGAATAAATCGGCAGTGCCACATCGATTTTCAACGGATATTGGTCAATGTCTTTCAGATAATCTTTGAGCAGTTCCAAATCCAGAATTGAATTTTTTTCCACTTCCTCTATCGGATTAGAAGTTGCATAACACATCAGATAAACCTTGTCGGCCGGCGGAATTCCGGTTTTGGTTTTGAATTTCACCTGGTGCAGTCGCAGGGTGCTGCTGATGTTTTTTTGGGCAATGTTTCTTAGCTCATTTAGGAAAAGGAAATAATTGTCTCTGGTAGAAGCCGTCCAGTCGCAATCGATTTGAATTTCGACAAATCCGTCAAAACCATTTTCATTTGCAATGCTTTGAACAAGTCCCAGCACATCCTTGGCCAATTTTTTGATTTCATTCTTTGAAATTCCCTGAAAAACTTCATTGATGATGTAAACAACGGGAACAAAATCTGCCTTCAATTTTTGGGTGTCGAATTTTTGCACAAGTGCAGTCGGTTCAATTCTGCCTTCTTTTATAACCACATCAAAAAGTCGGACATATAGTTTTTCTGAATTCAATGCTTCAAAATAAGTTCGTTCGGTTTCCCCAAAATTCACATTGGATTTCCAGTAATAAAACTGTATAGGATGCGAATTCTTTTCCGGTTGGCAGGCAGTCAGGAAATTCAGTAACAAAAAAAATAGCAGGAAATTCCTCATGTTTTAATTGCGGGTATTCACTTCTCCATAACCCACCAACACATCATAGCGGTGGCCCCACGGTCGATAATAAAACAATGCCTGATAGATATTTTCGGTTTGCCAGAAACTTCCGTTGATGGCCGAATAGCTCACATTTCCTGTGGATTTATCATAAACCGCATATTGGTAGTTATAATACCCCTGTTTGAGCAAAACTGCCGTTTCCCAATAATTGGTTTCGGTCAGTTTAAGTCGGTATGCGGGCAAAAGTTGCCAATTGTTGAATGCTCCGACGACATACAGTTCTTTGGTTCCATTTTCATCGTCAAATTCATCCAATGCAAAATGTACCCAAGTATAATCTGCCTCAGAACCTGAGCGGGTTTGGTCGGGAGTTTTAATATTTCTAATGTAAAATGCGCCATTCACATCTGCATTGTCAAAATAACCGAGATGTTTGGTGGGTGTATCAGGACGCAGCACGGTGTGATAAATACTGTCCTGTCTGAAAATTCTTTCGGTGCTCATCGCCGCCACATCCAGATTTTTGGTATTGAACCACAGGTATTCGCTTCCCCCTTCGAACAGGATTTTCTGGTCTTTGTATGTCAACTGACTGGGGTTCATAAATTGTGGTCTTTTCAGTACCAAATTGTCTTCCCAATTGCCGTTTTTCATGATAAATAGGGTAGCACCGTCGGGCGTTTCTGTCAGATTCATTTGTGCGCTGCCGGCCACCACACTGATTCGTTGGTTCATGTCTCCACTGCCCAAAGCCCGTTCTTCACTGATGCCTATGCTCACTTTTTTGGAATCGTAAATGGCAAATCTGCGAACAAATTCTGGATTGTTTTCGTCTTCTGTAAAAACTTTTATCACATAATTCCCTGCCAGTTTCAGGCTGACATCACGGTTGGGAATGCTTACTTCGTAGTGGGTATAATTCAGATAAGTATTGAATGAATTGGTGTAATTATTAATGTAATTTGTGCTGAATCCATTCAGGTATTCCGACTGAAAAATTCCGGAAGGTGTCCAGTCTGCATTGTAGTGTTCAATTTTGTATTTGTATTCTTTGTATCCTTGATTGAGATCGTCGAAAGACAAAATCAAATACTCACTGCCCAGACGGATGACGGGAGTCAAATCGTTTGTTTGCGGATTGAACAATTGAATTGTTTTGATGTTTTCAGGGGCTTGGATTTCACGGTAAACCTGTGCAGAAGTCCATTGGAAGCACAAGACCACAAAGAGTAGGATTCCATTTTTCATAAATCCAAAGATACAAATTCTTTGTTCAATGCATTAGCAATCTCAGGGTGGTTTCTGACCCAAATCAATCAGACAAAACATCCCGAATTTCCTCGGTTCTCTCAAAGACTCCTTTGGCGTATGGACACAGCGGAATGATTTTCAATTGATATTCTCTGGCGAATTCGACTGCTGCATCCACTAATTTTCTGCCAAATCCACGGCCTCCAAATTCAGTGAAAACTTCTGTGTGGTCTATGATAACCTTGTCTTCACCCGCCCAGACATATGTCATAAACCCTGCTTTGACATCGTCCTGATAGAGTGCAAATTCTCCTTTCTTTCCGTCATCGGTTCTTTCTGTTTTAATCATATTTCTTATTTTAATTCACTCTCAATCTGTACTCCGCCTTCTATGATTCTGTGTACTGGACATTTGGAACCGATTTCATAAATTCTTTTTCTCTGGGCTTCGTCCAGATTTCCTATGAGTTCAACTTTTTTGGTAAAAGTGGTCTGATTGTTTCTAATGTCTCTCACAAAATCAACTTCCACAATGGCTTGCTGCAAATCCCAGCCTTTGCGAGCCGCATACATTTTCATGGTGATGGCAGTGCATGAGGAGAGTGCGGCATTCAGTAATTCGGTGGGTTTTGGACCCAAATCCATTCCGTTGACTTCCATCGGTTCATCGGCGATCAGTTTGTGGCTGCGCATTGTCATTTCAGTGGTGAACATTTGTTCTTTGATGGTACCTTTTACTTGCTGGCTCATATTTTATTGTTTAACTGTTATTTTAATTTAATTCTTGGATTCTCAGGTGGCAATGGCACGAAATCGGTTTCACCGGGGACTTTGGGAAACTTCTGTTCCAACCAATCCTGTTTGGCCTGTTCTATTTTTTCACGGCTGCTTGATACAAAGTTCCAATAAATAAATCTTTCTTCTGGGAAAGGTTCACCTCCAAAAAGATAGACTATTGAATTTTCGGACATTTCGAATTCACAGAGTTTTGTATCCTTGGCCACAAGCATTTTCTTGGATTCGTATGTGTGGCCTCCGTCACTGATATTGCCTTGGAGAATATACAGACCCGATTCGCCATAAAGGTGTTCACCGATTTTGACTTTACCGCCGTTTGCTGACTTGATTTCAATCAAAAAGAGTTTGCTGTACACTGGAACCGATGATTTTTTGTCCATTAGTTCACCTGCAATGAGTTTGAATTTCAATCCGTTCTGCTCCCATTCAGGCAGCTTGTCGGCATCCACATGCACAAAAGAAGGTGTCATGTCCTCTTTTTCTTTGGGAAGTGCTACCCAGATTTGTAGTCCATGTAATTTTTTGTCGGTCACTCTCAGGTATTCGGGTGTTCTTTCTGAATGCACCACTCCTTTTCCGGCGGTCATCCAGTTGACTGCACCAGGTTCGATAATGATATCTGAGCCGATACTGTCGCGGTGATGTACTGCTCCTTCAAATAAATAGGTGAGTGTTGAAAGTCCAATGTGGGGGTGCGGTGCCACATCGAGGTTTTGGTAGTCCTTTAAATCGGTCGGCCCGATGTGATCGATGAAAGCAAAAGGGCCGACGGTTCGTTTCTGTCTGAATGGCAACAGTCTTCCCACCATAAAATTGCCTATATCAGCGGCTCTTTCTTCTATGATTATACCAATATTTGACATTGTTTGCTTATTGTTAAAGTTAAAAAATAATATCGTTTCAAGCATTGAGTTTTGTCATCTTTCCAAGTGCTTTTTTGTAAGATCCTTTCTGACCCGGCTAAGCGATTCCGGTGTGATACCGAGATAAGATGCCACCATCCATTGTGGGACACGCTGTATGATGTCAGGATACATTTCTATGAAGCTCATGTATCTCGCTTCGGCCGTTGCGCTCAGAAGCTGATTGATTCTTTTCTGTAGTTGTCTGATGTGGTTGTGTAACAAAAATATATTAAATCGTTGGAATTCATCACTGAGCTTTGCCAGTTTATCAAAAGTCTCAAGCTGAATCAGTATTGTTTCTGTTTCTTCTACTGCTTCAATGAATTGCATTGAAATGTCGTTAAACAAAGTCCCTGAACGATCTGAGATAAACCAATTTTCGGGTGCAAACTGAAGGGTATGCTCCTTTCCGTTTTCATTGATAGTATAGGCTCTCAAAAGTCCCTTTTGTACAAAAAAAGTATGACTGCATAGATCACCCTGACGAAGCAGAATTTCATTTTTGGCATAAGTTCTCTGCTGCAACTCGCTTTCGATAAGCTTGATTTGCTGAGTATTAAGCTCCACTGAATGTGCTGAAAAATAATTTAAGATTCCGTCAAACATCTGTCAAAAACTTTGCTGAAATTTACAAATTAATTCTGACTGATGGGTCAATTACAATGTCTTTTGAGTTTTGTCCAGAATTTCACCATCACAAATGATTGCTTATCTTTGTCCAACATTGAAACATTGTTGTGGATACAAAAAATGAAAAAACGACACAAGAAAAGAAAAAGAACAACAAGCTGACTGCTTATCTAAAAAAACTGGGTTTGGTAGGCTTTCTATTCTTTTTTATCAAGGGGCTGGTGTGGATTGTCATCTTTGTCTTTGGTGTCAAAGGCTGTAATTCTTTGTTTTGAGGAATAAAAAAACTTTTTGGAAATCTCCAAAAAGGTTTTTTAATTGATTTTACTTTTTATCATCCTTTCAAAACAGCTCTTGAAATTACGATTTTCTGGACTTCTGAAGTTCCTTCATAAATTTGGGTGATTTTGGCATCACGCATCAGTCTTTCGACATGATAATCCTTCACATAACCATAACCTCCGTGGATTTGCACCGCTTCCACTGTGGCGTCCATTGCGACCTGTGAAGCAAATAGTTTGGCCATCGCACCCTCTTTGTCAAAATTTTTGTGTTGGTCTTTTAACCAAGCGGCATGCAAGACCATAAACCTGGCAGCATCGATGTTGGTTGCCATATCGGCCAATTTGAAGGCGATTGCTTGATGGTGTGAAATTGGTTTTCCGAAGGCTTTTCTTTCTTTTGAATATTGGGTTGCCAATTCAAAAGCACCGCTGGCGATGCCCAATGCCTGTGCTGCGATTCCGATTCTACCACCAGAAAGCGTCTGCATGGCAAAATTGAATCCAAATCCGTCTTCACCGATTCTGTTTTCTTTGGGTACTTTTACATCTTGAAACATCAGTGAATGTGTATCAGAACCACGAATTCCGAGTTTATTTTCTTTGGGGCCAACCACAAATCCATCCATTCCTTTTTCAACAATCAGACAGTTGATGCCGTGATGTCCTTTTTCGGGGTGGGTTTGTGCCATCACCAGATAAACGGAGGCCGTGCTTCCGTTGGTGATCCAATTTTTGGTGCCATTCAGCAAATAATAATCACCTTTGTCTTCGGCAATGGTTCTCTGAGATGTAGCATCCGAACCGGCTTCGGGTTCTGACAAACAGAAGGCACCTATGATTTCACCGGTGGCCAATCGTGTTAGGTATTTTTGTTTTTGTTCTTCGTTCCCGAATTTTTCCAACCCCCAGCAAACCAAAGAGTTGTTAACAGACATAACGACTGAGGCAGAGGCATCGACTTTAGAAATTTCTTCCATGGCCAATACATACGAAATCGTATCCATACCGGCGCCGCCGTATTTGGGATCAACCATGATGCCGAGGAAACCAAGTTCTCCCATTTTTTTGATTTGTTCGGCAGGAAATTTCTGTTGTTCATCTCGTTCGATGACACCGGGCAAGAGTTCGTTTTGTGTAAAATCTCTTGCTGCCTGCTGTATCATTAGCTGTTCTTCTGTCAATTGAAAATCCATTGTATCTTAATTTAAAGGCCAAATATAAGATTTATATAAAAATAAAATGAGTGTGGAGGTCTTAGTTTTTTAACAATGGGCTTTTTGTTGGTGGAGCGACTGAATCCAATTGCAGTTAATACATCCAATTGATATTGTTGATTGAATCATTCAGAAAGTCCATATTGGCACCCAATGCATTTGAGACCTGATTCAGGAGGGGTAGGAATCTGCTTTCTCCCAATAATTCATTCCCAAAATAAGGCAGCAGATAGCTCATTGCCGCGGCGAGTATTACTACATTGATGAGTATGCCAAACAAGGCACCACCCAAGCGGTTAAACAAACCAAGACCAAGCATTTTCACCGCCTGAGTAGCCATTATTCCTACCAGACGGATGCCGATGAACACCAGGGCAAGGGCAACAATGATAGATACCAGCGGAATCCATTCATCAGAAAATAAATTCAATTGTTTGATTTGGTCTTCTAAAACACCTGAAAATTTGAAACCCGCCCATACTGCTACCCCTAAAGCAACAAAACTCAAAAGCGCTTTGATGAATCCATTTCTGAATCCCCAAAAGGCACCCATCAACACTGCTATCAGAATTATACCGTCCAGAAAATTCATCAGCTCACTGCCATGTATTTGTTACTTATTTTCTTTAATGCATCTACCAGTATGTCCACTTCTTCTTTGGTATTGTATATACTGAATGAAATGCGTATGGGTGAACAAACCGAAGACTTCCCTTCTTCCAAAACGCTCTCTAACACAGACGAGACCTGTGATGCTCCTGAGCTGCATGCGCTGCCCTGAGAAACGGCAATCCCCTGCAATTCCATTTCAAATCCTATCAGTTTGTCAGAAAACGGCAGACAGATGCTCAGTACTGTGTACAAGCTTTTGTCAAAATCATCTGAAAAACCATTGAATTCAACGGTCGGAATGTTTTCTTTCAATTTTTGGATGGTGTATTTTTTTAGTTCTTCGATGTAAGTTTTGTGCTCTTCCATCTCCCGAAGGGCTATATCAAAGGCTTTGGCCATTCCGGCTACTCCATAAACATTTTCGGTACCTGAACGGAGTCCCCTTTCTTGTCCGCCCCCTGTAATCTGTGGTTGAAAGCCACTTGCTTTCCTGATGTAGGCAAAGCCTATCCCTTTGGGGCCGTGCAACTTGTGCGCACTACAGGAAGCAAAATCCACTTTCAACTCACTCAAATCGAGGGGATAATGGCCAATGGTCTGTACGGTATCCGTATGAAACAAGGCTCCTGTTTCTTCGCACAATTGTTGTACTCGTTTCAAATCGAGCAGATTGCCGATTTCATTATTGGCGTGCATTAGACTGACCAGTGTTTTTTTATCCGAGTTCTTTAGTTTTTCTTCCAAATCCTGGTAATCGATTTCTCCTCTTCCGCAGGTTTTGACTTTCAGCAGTTCTACCCTGCCGAGCCTCCCCATTTCAGAGGTCGTCTCTTTGACGCATTTGTGTTCAAGAGCGGAAGTAATGATTCGTTCCACTCCCAGATAATCTACACATGAACGGATAATCAGATTGTTAGATTCTGTTCCACAGGAAGTAAAAATGATTTCACTCGGCGTCACATTTAATCCTTTTGCAATATTTTTTCTTGCCAGTTCAATTTTTGCTTTGGCTTCTCTGCCAAAGATATGTGTAGAGGAAGGATTGCCGTATGTGTTTTGCATACAGTTGGTCATTTCCTCAATCACTTCGGGATGAAGTGGCGTAGTGGCTGCATTGTCAAAATAAATTCTTTTCATTTGTGTGTTTGTGTGTTGTTTTTATTGGTTTCGGATCAGGTTAAAATGAATGCTGGGATTTTCAATTCTGGGAATTTTTATCAGAATGATGGGGTTGGTAATGGCGTAAGTACCGATTTCTGGTGAAGTGACGGTGTAATAAAAATCAATTCGCTGGTTCTTGATTTCCATCGATGTGATTTCGTATTTGTCTCCTCCACTTCTCTGGCTTGGAAAGTCTTGACGGACAATCATGTCGTTATCAGCATCAAATAAGGGTGCGGGCACATCTGACTGTCCGGTAATCATCACCCAGAGTTTGTTCAATTGTCCTACATCGCTAATGACTTCAGTCATTTCTTCACCCGAACCACCGTATTCAGAAATGTATAGCACTTCAAAATCGGTTTTGGCTGGATTTTCACCTGTTATCTTGGAATTATGACAAGAGAACATAAACAAAAAGTTGATTGAAAAGATAACGAATTTGTGCATCTGCGACTGAGTTTTGTACAAAATTACACAAAAAACACTTAATCCATCCTGCTTTCGTTGTCTAAAAATTTGAACCTCATGAGATCTGAGGTCATGAACCTCCACTCAGGTGTCAACAGTTCACCTTCTTTGAGCTCATACCATGGACTCAGTTCTTTGTTATTGGGATTGGCAATGATTTGAATTTCCTGTGCGGGATGAAAACCCTGTGCGAGTAAAAAAAGTTTCTGGCCATTTTTGTTTTCAGCCATGTCCACAACAATCACCGCATGTCCGTTCAGATTGTTTTGGACAAAAACATCACCGATTTGTATGTTCTCGAGTTTTTCGTTTTTCATATCTGTACAAAAACTGGGGGTAGAAGACCTTTCCATCACATGGTCCATATATTTATGAAATTCAGCTTTTGAGTATTCCCCATTTGAGAAACTCTCAAAGCTTATCTTTTGATTGTCTGTGTGGAAAGCGATTTTGTCAAATTTCTGATTGATAAAAAGGTACTCGGAAACCAAGCGAATTACTGAGCTCGCAGATCGTTGAAGGTTTTTGGGTGAAATTGGCAAATCAACTACTGCAACATAGACATTGTTGTCATTGGGTTTGACTTTTCCGTTATAGTAATGTGCAGAAGAACCGTCGGGCATCAGTTCAAGCGTTCTTAGATAAGCTGCAAAAGTATTTTGTCTGACGGGTACACGAGAGTATCCAAGAGGGGAATCGAATCTATCCAATACGGTGTTTCCATAATTATTTACGAGTGGTGATCCTTCGACAAAACCCAGCGAACCGTTGTACAACACACCCTCTGTGTTGAGTGTGTTGCAGGACCACAGTCCCAGCAAGACCATAAAGAATAAAATTCGCTTCATGAACAGTAATTTGTATGACACTGCCTCGTGAGTTTTCATCAAATTCTGTTCCAATAAATTCTTGTCCAACAAAAAACGACCCCGTGGGGGAATCTGCATTGTTAATCTGGCTGCGATTATCTTGCAATATTAACTGCTCTCGTTTCTCTGATTACGGTCACTCTGACCTGTCCGGGATAGGTAAGTTCGTTTTGAATTTTATCAGAAATCAGATAAGAAAGCTGTGATGCTTTTTCGTCATCGACTTTGTCGCTTTCCACCATCACTCTCAATTCCCGCCCGGCTTGGATAGCAAATGCTTTCTCCACACCATCAAAGCTGAGTGCTGTAGACTCCAGATCTTTCAGCCTTTGTATATAAGATTCCATTACTTGTCTTCTTGCGCCTGGTCTGGCGCCACTGATGGCATCAGCTACTTGAACAATTGGAGAAATCATAGCAGTCATTTCAATTTCGTCATGGTGGGCACCAATGGCATTGACCACATCGGGATGTTCTCCGAATTTTTCGGCCCACTGCATACCCAAAAGTGCATGCGGCATTTCTGATTCTTGCTCAGGAACCTTTCCGATGTCGTGTAGCAGTCCGGCTCTTTTGGCCAGTTTGGGGTTCAATCCGAGTTCGGAAGCGATGACACCTGCCAGATGTGAAACTTCTCTGGAGTGCTGCAAGAGATTCTGGCCGTATGAAGAACGGTATTTCATTCGTCCGACAATTTTCACCAAATCTTTGTGCAAGCCATGGATGCCCAAATCCATCACTGTTTTTTTGCCTACTTCAATGATTTCATCATCGATTTGTTTGGTGGTTTTTGCCACGACTTCTTCTATTCTGGCCGGGTGAATCCGACCATCAGTCACCAATTTATGTAGCGACAATCTCGCGATTTCGCGGCGTATAGGGTCAAAACAGGAAAGGATAATCGCTTCAGGGGTGTCATCCACGATGATTTCAACTCCGGTGGCTGCCTCGATGGCTCGTATATTCCGGCCTTCACGACCAATGATTCTTCCTTTGATGTCATCGGATTCAATATTGAAAACCGAGACTGCATTTTCTATGGCCTGCTCGGTTCCAATGCGCTGAATCGACTGAATAATGATTTTTTTGGCTTCATTCTTTGCGTTCAGCTCAGCTTCTTCCATGATTTCCTGAATGTGTGCTTGGGCTTTGATTCTGGCTTCTTCTTTGAGCGTTTCCAACAGTTCTGCTTTTGCTTCTTCTGCGGTATAATTGGATACTTTTTCAAGGACTTCCACCTGTCTCTTGTGCATGGCATCTACTTCTTTCTGTCTCAGATTCAGCTTGTCCAGCCGAGACTGCAAGTTGATTTGCTCATTCTTCAACGATGTTTTTTGCTTTTGGATTTCAGAGAACTCAGTTTTCACTTTTTCCTCTCTCTCTCTCACTCTTGATTCTTGTTCGGTCATCTTTTTCTCACGCTGATTAATGACCTCTTCATGCGCTGATTTCAGTTCGAGGAATTTTTCTTTTGCCTGAAAAATTCTTTCTTTTTTAATGGCTTCTCCTTCTCTGTCTGCGTCGTTGATGATTTCCCTGGCTTTTCTTTCGGCTTCGTCAATCAGAATCTGATTTTGTTTGTCCACCGATTTTTTAGCCAAGAAATAGCTTACTACAGCTCCGATGATGAGCCCGGCTATGCCGACTATAATACTTGTCATTTCCATTTTATCAATTTTAAGTCATAAAAAAACCTACATTAGTTAAAAGTGTTTTGAGTAAACCCCTGAAAAACAGGATTTGGGTTATTTTGCCAGTCAGGTATCCGCTGTCAAAAAAATTGAACTGCCTGCGCAGTGCGGCCCGCCTTCGGGACAACTTTGGCCCGGTAACAAAACTTTGTTGAGTTTACCAAAAATTGTTAGAACTAATGTAGGTATGCTATGTAATACTGCATTTAAGCAGCTGAACTTCTCTTCTTTGTTATTTTTTTTCTTCTAATTCTCTTTCAATGAATTCGGTCAATTCCATCATTTTTTGATTCACTTCTCTGTCACTTCCTTCTCCCGACTGTTTCAGCAGATTGTATTTTGATGCCATCTGCAGAGCAACCATTGAGATTGCATCTTGTTTGTCGGTCACCGCATAGCGGTCTTCAAACTCCTGTACCAGCCGGTTGATTTCTTTACCGGCCTGTCTCACAGCCTCTTCTTCTTCCGCATTGATTGTCAAAGGGTAAAATCTACCTGCAATATTGATTTTCACCTTCAGACTGTTCATTTTTTGTCGTTTTTAATCTGAGCGATACAAACATCCAGTTCCTTGATAAGTTTGTTGACCCTCGTTTTCATCAATCTCCTGTGATTTGTGTCACCCAGAAGCGCGCTTGCCATCCTCAGCCTTTCATTGTCATTCCTCATTGTCAGTGCCTCAGACTGCATCACACTCAATTTTTTGTTCAATGCTTCTACTTCTTTCTCTAGTGTTTTCTTTTCTTTTATAATATCTCTGTAGGCAGCCGACAAACGACGGACTCCCTGTTCAAGCTTCATAAAATTATGATCATTCTGGTTCATTTGATAAGAGAACTTTTATTAGTCCCAACTTATTTATAGCAAAGTTAATATTTTTTGCTGGAATTCTATCAATTGTCCTTTTTAATTTTGGCGGTTTAACTTTTCACTTAAGCTTAAATTTATATTTTTGTCCAAATTAAACCTCATGAATAAATTCATTGTTTTGTTGCTGGGATTTTTAATATCCACTGCTACGGCACAAAGTACTGAGGAGATAAAAAAATATCCACAAAACGATTTCAGAAATCCTCTTGGCATCACAAATTATCTGTCCGGTAACTTTGGTGAATTGAGAACCAACCACTTTCACAGCGGAATCGATATCAAAACCAATCAGAAAGAAGGCTACAGGGTTTATTCAGTTGCAGACGGGTATGTTTCGAGAATCAATGTCTCACCCAGGGGATATGGGAATGCAATTTACATCGACCATCCCAACGGCTACACCAGTGTTTATGCTCATCTTCAGAAATTCAGCGATGAAATTCAGAGATTTGTCAGAGATTATCAATATGCACAGCAAAGCTTTGCAGTAGAAATTTATCCAAAAGCCCATGAAATCAAGGTGAAGTCAGGCGATGTAATTGCACTTTCGGGGAATTCGGGGAGCTCGGGCGGACCTCACCTCCATTTTGAAATCAGGGATACAAAAACCGAAGAACCCGTCAATCCATTTTTGTTCGGAATGGACATACCCGATACCCGTCAACCGCTAATCAACGGACTGTACGCCTATGCGGTGGAAGGAACTGTAAACGGGAAAACCGGTCGACAGTCCATTGCAAATGGCGCAAACTTGGATGTGTCCGGGAAGGTTGGTTTCGGCATCAAAACTTATGACAGGCAAAACGGGGCTGACAACAACAATGGAACCTACAAAATCAGTCTGTTTGTGAACGATGAACCTTATTTTACATTCACCGCTGACCGACTGAATTGGAACGATATGCGGGCCATCAACCGGCTGATAGATTACGAAGACAAATCCAAAAATTTCAGTTGGGTGTATCAGCTTTTTCAGCCCGAAGGAAATCCGTTAAAAATGTTTACCGATGTCAAAAACAACGGAATCATTGAGGCCGAAGACGGCAAAACATACAATGTACGCATCGAAGCCATGGATTTTGCCGGCAATAAAAATACGGCGCACTTTAAAATCAACGGGAAAGCGGCTCCCATAGGAAAAAATGCCAATCCTGACGCCCTCATTTTTAGATGGAATGAAGAGAATTATTACAAACAGGACGGTATCGAAATTTTTATGCCCCGAGGGACGATTTATGACGACATCGAATTCAAATACAAAAAATCAGCCAGCGGAAAACATTATGTACACGACTGGTATGTGCCGGTTCACAATTACTACACCCTCACTATGGTACCTGAAGGAATCCCTGCGGCACAACTCAGCAAAGCGGTAATCAAACGGGAATACCAGTACCGTGGAAAATGGAGAACCGATTATACTGCAGCCGAATACAAAAACGGTAAAGTCGTTGCACAAGTCAGAGATTTTGGCGTTTTCTCTGTGGATATCGACAATACAAAACCAACAATTACAGCGATTAATATCAAAGAAAACAGTACATTTACCGGCTCAAAAGGAGTCATTCGTTTCACAATAAAAGACAGTCAGACCGGCATCAAAGGATATTCTGCTTTTATTGACAGTGAATGGGTTTTGGCTGAATATGATTCAAAAACAAACAGCCTGACCATTGATTTGAACCGCGAAGGGATTCCTAACGGAAAACATCAACTGGAATTAAAAGTTTGGGATGAAAAAGACAATACAGCAACATACACTGCAAATTTCAACAAGAATTAAACTGATTCTTGTTTTTGTTTTAATTTTTGGCTTGTCCAAAGCACAGCATGCCGACATTATGGGGAGAATTATCGATGAATATCAGTTCCCTTTGATGGATGTCAAAATTACTGACGGCGCTTCCACCACCTATACAGATGGCAACGGAGAATTCAGTATAAGTGTTCAGGCAAATACAGAAATCAGTCTGAGTTTTGACTTGGAAGGTCGATTGCCATACACCGAAACCCTTTATCTGAGCGAAGGAGAAACCAAAGAGTTGTTCGTAATGCTTGCGCCAGACACCGAAAGCATATTACTGGGCGAGGCGGTTATTTTTCAACCTTTGCCCGAAAAACCACTCAACAGCATTTCCTTTGACCCTGCGACCATTGATGCGAGCATCGGAATCACCGGTGGTATTACTGAAATGATAGGAAGTTTGCCCACTGTTAGTGTGGGTTCAGAACTTTCATCGCAATACCGCGTACGAGGAGGAAATTATGACGAGAACCTGATTTATGTCAATGGAATTGAAATTTACAAACCTCAACTGATTCGATCCGGGGAACAAGAAGGACTCGGTTTTGTCAATCCCAGCATGACCGATGCAGTTAACTTTTCGGCAGGTGGGTGGGAACCCAAATACGGCGACAAAATGTCGAGCGTGCTCGACATCATTTACAAAAGACCCAAATCATTTGAAGGCGCCATTGAAGCCAGTCTGATGGGTGGAAGTTTGACTTTGGGAACCGCTTCAAAAAACCAGAAATTTTCGGCCATCATCGGCGGCAGGTATCAAAACAGAAATCTGGTGTTGAAAACCTTAGACAGCAATTCGGACATGAATCCTGTTTATTATGATGTGCAGGCAAGTTTGAATTACAAATTCAATTCCAAATGGGAGTTGTCTTTTCTTGGAGCAAAAACAGACAGTAAATTTGAGATGATTCCCAAAGACCGTGAAACCAAATTCGGAACACTCGACAGTCCGATGAGTCTGAAAGTTTTTTATGACGGAAACGAAGAAGACCTCTTCACGACTGAGTCGGCTTCGCTCACCCTTCATCACAAACCGAATGCTCGGCTTAATCTGGTGTTGGATGCATTTGGGTTTCATTCAAAGGAAAAAGAATATTTTGATATCTACGGTGCTTATCTGATCAATGAACTGGACGGCGACGGAAACACAGTTTCAACATATGATATAGGCAGTCAGATTGACCACGCAAGAAATAATCTGGATGCAATGGTCATTGGAATACAGCACAGAGGGAAGTACAAATTTGATGTGAACAGCGACTTGGAATGGGGGGTGAAATTTCACCAAGAAGACATTCGCGATTTGCTAAGCGAATGGCAATATGTGGATTCAACCGGTTATTCCATTCCGAACCCATATTATCCTGGTGTTTCAGACGAAAGTGATTTTGTATTGAATTACAGTGTTCACGCCAGAAACGAATTAAAATCTAATCGTTATGCCGGATTCGCTCAATACACAAAAAGATTTTTCTGGGGAAAATCAAAGGTGCTGGTCAACGGTGGTATTCGAGCAACCTACTGGGATTTTAACGAAGAATGGAACATCAGCCCAAGGGCACAAATCGCCATCAAACCTGACTGGAAAGCAACAAACATGACCTTCAGGTTCAATACCGGAATATATTATCAGCCGCCCTTCTACCGAGAAATTCGCAGGCTGGACGGAAGTCTAAACAATGAGGTGAAGGCACAACAATCGATTCATTTCATTTTGGGTAATGATTATGAATTCAAGATGTGGAACCGTGATTTCAAAATGACCACCGAAGCTTATTACAAAATCCTCAATGACCTGAACCCCTATTTTGTGGACAATGTAAGAGTCAGATACACAGCGGACAACAATTCAAAAGGGCACGGATATGGACTTGATTTCAGGCTCTTTGGTCAATTTGTGGAAGGCGTCGATTCTTGGTTGAGTCTGTCCTATGCAAGGGCTTTTCAGAACATAGACAAACGAGGAGAAATTCCACTGCCTACCGACCCAAGATTCAGGGCTTCGATCTTCTTCCAAGATTATATGCCGATTTTGCCCTCTTTCAAAGTAAATGTAAACTTGGTTTATGCATCCGGCTTGCCCAACGGTGCACCTCCAATGACCGATCCTTATGACTACACTTCATATCTGAGCGATTACAAAAGAGTGGACATAGGTTTTGTGAAAGAAATCATCAATCAGAACGAATTGAAGGCCAAAGGAAATTTCTGGAAAAATTTCAAGGAACTGTCCATCGGACTGGATATTTTCAATATTTTCGACATCAGAAACGAAATCAGCAATACCTGGGTGAGAGATGTAAATTCATCAAGGGTTTACGGTGTACCCAATCGATTGACCGGAAGATTTTTGAATGCCAAAATCAGAATGAAATTCTAATGAATCCAAACAATACGGAATCTGAGTTGTGTTTAATTGTAGATAATTAACCTAAGAACCGTGGACCAAGATGAATTTATAAGAGGATTGAAAAACAAAACATTTTTAATCGGGATTGGCTTTCTTGATAAAAATCATGTGTTGATTGAACAACATCAAACTTTCGGGTAACCAATCATTTAATTTTATAAAATAAAATCATGTACGGCACATTTCAAATTTCGGATTTGGATTTGTAACTTTGCTGATTATGATTTCCACAACCGATATTATTCAACTTTTGCCCGACCATGTGGCCAATCAGATAGCTGCCGGTGAGGTTGTGCAGCGGCCGGCCTCAGTAGTCAAAGAACTGATTGAAAACGCTGTGGACGCCGGCGCAACCACCATAGATTTAATTGTCAAAGACGCAGGCCGGACACTGATTCAAGTAGTGGACGATGGCAGCGGAATGAGCGTAACCGACCTGAGGATGGCCTTTGAAAGGCATGCCACTTCAAAAATCAGAACCACAGACGACATTTTCAACATACACACCAAGGGATTCAGAGGAGAAGCGCTACCTTCAATTGCTGCCGTGGCTCAAATAGAAGCAGTATCAAAAAAAGAAAAAGACGACCTTGGCACCAAACTGATAATTGAAGGCGGCACGGTGAGAGACCAACTTCCGGTGGCAGCGCAAATGGGGACTTCGGTCATGGTCAAAAATCTTTTTTACAATGTACCGGCCAGAAGAAACTTCTTGAAATCCAATCAAGTAGAACTCAGACACATTCAAGACGAATTCCTCAGGGTAGCATTGGCACACGAGCAAATCAGCTTTAGATTTTTCCACAATGATTCAGAAGTTTATGTGTTGAGAAATTCCAAACCCAAACAAAGAATCGTTCAGATTTTTGGACGAAAAGCGGAAAATAATCTTGTGCCGGTCAGCGAAGAAACCGATGTGGTTAGAATCTCGGGGTATGTTGGGAAACCAGAGAGTGCAAAAAAACAAAGAGGCGAACAGTACTTTTTTGTGAACCGTCGTTTTATCAAAAGCAATTACATGAACAAAGCGGTGATGGATGCGTTTGAGAATTTGCTCCCACCCCAGTATTTTCCGTCCTATTTTTTGTACCTCGAAATCGACCCTTCAAAAATTGACATCAACATTCATCCCACCAAAACCGAAATCAAATTTGAAGATGAACACAGCATATATGCCATACTCAGGGTGGCAGTCAAACATTCCCTCGGACAATTCAGCGTGATGCCTCCGCTTGATTTTGACCAAAATCCTGACTGGTCGTTCATTCCGCCAAAAAAAGACAATACAAAAATCTCTCCCCCTGAAATCAATGTAGACAGAAATTACAATCCGTTCAAAAGTGATTTTGACCCTGCTCAAATCAAACCGCTGATCAAAACCTATCATCAGGCAGCAGAATTTGAGTTTGAAAACCAGAGTCCTGAAATGTTGCTGAGCAACGAAGAATTTGAATTCGCTCAAAACAAAGTGATACAGTGGATGAACAGTTATTTGGTGACCCGACATGCTGAAAATCTGCTCATCATCGACCAAAACCGTGCACACCAGTTGGTATTGTACGAAGAGCTGAAAAAATCCGGCAATCGAAATGTGGTAAGCCAGCGGCTGCTGTTTCCGATTGAAATCGAAACCAACCGTGCAGAAATACAGTTGTTCAAGAATTCATCAGCTGAACTGAACGAATACGGTTTTGATATTGAATTTCAAAATGAAGGCATCAAAATTAACGCCATGCCTGCCGATGTCAAAGCCAATGATGTGCCTGCGATTTTTTCGGATTTTCTGAATGAATTACAATTACATGATCAGCTGGATTTCAAACACGAAATTCCCAAAATCATTTCAAAGAATATCGCTATCAAAAAAGGAGAACCCATGCTGCCACAACAAACCGAACATTTGGCACAGCAATTGTTAAAACTGAAAGAACCCAATTATACCCCGTTCGGTAAAAAGGTTTTCATTCAGCTAAGCGAATCAGAAATATCAAAAAAATTTAATTAACAGATGTTCAATCAACCCATTCCGCCAGTTACAAAAAATCTGCTGATTATCAATGCATTGCTTTTTCTGGCTACTTTCGTTTTTGCACAAAGAGGCATTGACCTGATCACCCCGCTGGCTGCTTATTATCCACAATCTGTGAACTTCCAACCATGGCAAATCATCACGCATATGTTTATGCATGCTCCTTTTCCCAATCTATCACATATTTTGTTCAATATGTTTGCTCTCTGGATGTTTGGCTCAACAGTGGAGCACACGCTTGGCCGGAATAAATTCATTTTCCTCTATTTTGCTGCCGGACTGGGTTCTTTTGTCTTGTTTAATTTTGTGAATTATATTCAAATCGAACAGCTCAAAGCCGAACTTCTTGGCTCAGGCATTGACTTGAGTTTTTTGAACGAGCTAAAGATGAGTAACATACAAAAAAACAACCCAATGATTCCTGCCACTGAAACGGCCATTCAAATCGCAAAATACTACACCACCCCCATGATGGGTGCATCGGGTGCGATTTATGGTGTACTCGTCGCTTTTGGTGTGCTTTATCCCGATGCCAAACTCGCATTGATTTTTTTACCGATACCAGTCAAGGCCAAATATTTTATTCCGGTACTCATCGCCATCGAATTTTTCCTCGGACTTGAAAATTTCGCATGGAACCCGATTGCCCACTTTGCCCACATCGGCGGAGCCATCATCGGTTTTGTACTGGTTTGGCGATGGAAGAAAAAGTTAAATAGAGAATGGTAAAATGAATGAATTGATTCAAAAACTGATAGACAATTATAAAAACGGCGATGTCACCATCAGGCTGATATTCACTTGTGTAGCTGTGTTTTTGGTAAATGTGCTGGTCAATTTCATTTTCTCTCGATTTGGCGGGCTTCAACTTGAAAATTTCTTTGCTGCTGAATCCGGTTTTTCGGGATTTCTGAAACAACCTTGGGGAGTCATCAGCTATTTGTTTTTTCACGGAAACTTGTTGCATCTTCTGCTGAATATGTTGATGATTTATTTCATTGGACAATTGTTTCTTCGCTATTTTAGACCTGCTGATTTTCTTGTTTTCTTCTTTTTCGGTGCATTCTCGGGAGCACTTGCATTTATGGTTTTTGCCGACATCTTGAATTATTATGGCCAGCTTGTTGGTGCATCCGCTGCGGTTTATGCGATTTTCTTTGCTTTGGTGGCCTATGTTCCCAAAACCAAGGTACAGCTGTTTTTACTGAATTTCAACATCCCACTGGATTATATATCCTATGCGCTGTTGGCTTTTGATATTTATTCCATCATCAGCGGAAACAATTCTGGCGGACACATTTCTCATCTGGGTGGTGCTGCTTTTGGCTATCTTTACATGAAACAATTCGAGAAAGGAAATGATTTTCTGGGCAAGCTCGTACATAAAATTAGCACCAAACCGTTGAAACCCAAGCAAAGAGCACATAGACCGAGAAAAACTCCCCCGAGGGATGATTATGAATTCAATGCTCATAAATTAAAAAAACAGAAAGAAATAGATAAAATTCTGGATAAGATTTCCCGTTCAGGTTATGAAAGTCTTTCGAAGGAAGAAAAAGACATCCTTTTCAATGCAGGAAAAAATGGTTAAAGCACTTCGTTTAAAAGGATTTGACCCTGTGTTTTTTGTATCACACCTGCTGATACTACTTCTTTCGTACAGCATTTACTTGGCGCCCTACATCGCACCTTCAACTTTTCCGTATTTTGGCTTTGTCCCTATTTTCTATCCAGCCATAGTGCTTTTTAATGTTTTGCTGATTGGTATCCTTGTACTCAGACGAAGGCTGTTCGGAATTATTTTTATTGTTTTGTCCGCAGGGCTATTACCGCCCTTGTTCAAATCCTATCAGTTTTTTGGCGATAAGGTGGAGGCCAAATCGGATTTTAAACTTCTGACATTCAATGTGCACTATCTGAGAGATGCAGAAGTGGCTGTTTTTGAAGATTTTTTTAGAAAAGAAAATGCAGATGTGGTTTTGCTTCAAGAAGTTTGGTGGAAAGACAAGAAGTTTGAGGCGCTCAAGGAAGCTTCTTTTTCAGATTATTACCACGAGAAAAACACCCTGAACCAGGTTTTCAGCCGCTACCCCATCATTGAGTTCCGACCCATCTTCTCCGATTTGCCTGGTACTACTGCTTATGCTTGTTATGCTGACATCGACACCGGAGAAGATACCCTCAGAATCATCAATGTCTATTTGGAACCGATGCACATCAATAAAGAACTGATCAAAGAGGGAGTGAACAGCACCGAACACGCAAAGACAAATTCAAAAATTCTTAAAAATAAATTGACAGAAGGATTCCTCCGTCATCAAAAACAAATTCAGGAACTAATACCGTTTATACAACACAGTCCACATCCAGTAATCCTTGCAGGTGACCTGAATGCCGTGCCTAATTCATATGAATATAAACAAATAAGTTTCTGGTTAAGAGACTCTTATATAGATGTTGGTCGTTCTTCGGGGACAACTTTTCATGATTACAAATTTCCGCTCAGGCTGGATTATGTATTTCATTCTGACGAACTGCTTTCAGTTGGCTATAAGGTACTGAGAAAACAAAAAATCTCTGACCATTATCCAGTAGTGGCTGAACTCAAATTACCATAACCGCTATGGCCATATTGACTTTTGTCTGAAAATTGTATATTTGAAAACACGCAAACAAAATCTGTAAGAGTGAAAATTATCAATGTTCCGAAAATATCAACAAGACATTCCGTTCAATTGAAAACAAAATTCGGTGGTAACGGAATTCATTTGTGCCTGTCATCCCATTGCAGAACAGTCAGAAATGGAAATTCCATAAAGCCGAATGAATAACCAATAGGAATCAAACAGATGTATGCAGTTTTAGACATAGAAGCCACCGGCGGACAAATGGGTGAAGAAGAAATCATCGAAATTGCGGTTTATCGTTTTGATGGACGCATGACCACCGACCAACTCATTTCTCTGGTCAAACCCGATAGAAACATTGATCCTTATGTACAGAAACTTACGCGGATTACCCCCAAAACCGTCAGTACCGCGCCTCGATTCCATGAAATCGCCAAAAGAATCATTGAAATTACCGTAGATGCGGTTTTGGTCGGACACAATGTGGATTTTGACTACCGAATGCTCAGACAAGAATTCAGAAAACTCGGATACATCTACCAGCGAGATACGATTGACACTGTCCAACTGAGTGAAAAATATTTTCCCAACACAACTTCTCATTCGCTCGGCAAGCTATGTAATGAACTTGGTATTCCCACCACTGACCGACACAGGGCTTCGGGAGACGCAAGGGCGACTTTGGAACTGTTCAGACTGATGTTAGAAAAAGATTCTGAAAAAAACATTACTCAATACAATTCGGCCAATGGGAAAGCACAGCTGAGCGAATTTGGTTACAAAGGATTGCCCAATGCTGCTGGCGTCTTCTATATCCGCGACAAGAAAAGGAAGGTCATTTATCTGGCTGCTGCTGACAATATCGCACAAAACGCAAGACGACTGCTGAACGGAAAAACAGAAATCAGTCGCAAAATCAAAACACAGTTTGACAGCATCCATTTTGAACTTACAGGCAATCAACTGATTTCCAAAATAAAGGAACTGAATGAACTGAGGGAATTGAAGCCTGTTTTTAATCGGGTTGAACCAAATTTCACCCATTCAATCTGTCTTGAGTCCAGAATGGATTATCAAGTGTTGGTTATCCGGAAATCCGAAAAAAACCGTGATAATTCGGTTTTAGAATTCCAGTATCCAAGAAGGATAAGAGAGGTTTTGTCGCATATCACTTCTGAATTCGAACTTTGTCCAATGCTCAACCGGCTGGTTCCTATGGACAATGAGTGTTTCAGTTATGAAGTAGGAGAATGTAGGGGTGCTTGCAAGGGAATTGAATCCTCCGAAACTTACAACCAAAGAATTCAATTATTTTTGGACAAAATCAATATAGAAAACAAAAATTTTCTGATTGTAGGAAACGGTCGGAAAATGAGTGAAAAATCATTTGTCCTAATTGAAAATGGGGTTTGTAAAGGATACGGCTATTTTGAATTTCACAACCAAATCAAGGATACAAAAACCATTGCCGAACGGATGACGGCAGTTTCTCCAGATCCTGATTGCATCAAAATTATCAAACCGTTTCTGGCCACTGGCAGATACAGGGATATAATTTCATTAGATTCGTAATAAATTTGTTTGATAGACAGAAAAATGACAGAAAGAGAAGAAAAAGACAAAATTCGTGAAAAATTCACAATCAAAAATTGGAATGAAGTAAAATCAAATGACTCTTGGGCATTGTTCAAAATCATGTCTGAATTTGTTCACGGTTACGAAACTATGGCCAAAATTGGACCATGCGTTTCGGTCTTCGGATCGGCAAGAACCCAAGACGACTCGCCCTACTATCGGTTGGCCGAAGAAATCTCGTACGGATTGACACAAATCGGTTTCGGTGTCATCACTGGCGGAGGCCCAGGTATCATGGAGGCCGCCAATAAGGGTGCCAGAAGAGGCGGTGGAAAATCAGTGGGAATAGGCATCAAACTGCCCTTTGAAGATTCTATGAATCCGTACATTGATCACGATTACAGCATTTATTTCGATTATTTTTTTGCCCGAAAAGTCATGTTTGTAAAATATGCGCAGGGGTTTATCGTACTGCCGGGGGGACTGGGTACAATGGACGAACTATTTGAAGCATTAACATTGATTCAAACAAAAAAAATCGGCAGATTCCCTATTGTTCTGGTAGGCACATCGTACTGGTCGGGATTGATTGACTGGATGAAAGGGACGCTGCTCGATGCAGGCAATATTTCAGAAAAAGATTTTGAGCTATACCGACTCGTAGATACTGCAGAAGAAGCTGTGGGACATATCAAAGCATTTTATGACAAATACACAGTCAAACAAAACTTCTGAGCTTCAATACTAAAAAAAGAGCGGAATCGTTTTAAAACAAAGCCAAATGATGTTCAACAAACAAGGGGATTATTTATTCAGAATTGTAGCGGTACTTTTCGTATTCTTTCAAACCATCGGGATCTTTGCACAAAACAATAATGTCCGTTGGGAAGACCATTTTTCATATTCCAATGTGAGTCATATTTTGGAAATCAACGGACTGATTTTCTGTAGTGCTGAAAACGGTTTGTTTATTTATGACCCAAACAGTGGAGAACTCGAAAAGAATTCAAAGGTCAATGAACTCAATGATGTCGGACTGACTGCCTTTAATTATAGCCAAGAAACAGACCAACTGCTGATTGGTTATAGGAGCGGCGAAATGGATATACTCGGTCCGGATGAGAATAAAAACATGCTCGAGATACCTCTGCATCAGTCTTATACTGGAGACAAAAGGGTGAATGACATTGAGCCTGCGGGTACAGTCGCAGTGGTTTCGGGTGAATTTGGATTGGCCACTTTTGATTTGGAAAATTATGAATTCAACGAGACATGTTATTTTATTCAAGCAGGAACTTATTTTGGCGTCAAGGAATCAGCCGTTAGCAACGGAGTTATCTATGCTGCCAGCGACAAAGGAATTTTTTACCATCCTTTGGATGAGTTTATTACAAATTTCACTGCTTGGGAACAACCTATCGGAATGCCGCTCACTCCCTTTCAGCACATAGTTGAATTTCAAGGAAATATAATTGCCGCAAGCGACGACAATGTATATAGATTTGACGGCGACAACTGGTTGATGTTTGCAAACTACCCAAACCTCAGAGACTTGACCGTCAACGGGAATACACTCAGCATTACACAAGCATCATCAATCACAAATTTTGATGAAAATTTAATCAATACCGGCACAGTAAGCTTTGGCTCACCGCTCAATACAGGTCTCAAAGTGAGCAATATAACCTATGGAGGATCTAATGATGCAGGCTTGCTAAGTGGATTGAATTCAATTTATCCAGACGGTCCGTTCAACAATCAATCTTGGTCGGTTACTGCTGTCAACGGTCAAATATGGATTGCACCTGGTGGTATGTCCAACTTTTTTATTCCACAGTACAATATCAACGGCTTCTATCACTTCGACGGCAATTATTGGGTACACCACACTTATGACGAAATGCTTCAGGCCAGAGACATTGTTGACATAGAGGTAAATCCAATCGACAATACAGAATTTTATGTATGCTCATGGTTCGAATTTCCGACCTGGGAACAAGAGAATATTCATATCGGAATGTTTAGATACAAGGACGGGCAAATGGTCAACCATTACAATTCTGAGAACAGTGGGATTTTGTTCAGGGAACGAATTGGTGGTTCAGTGTTTGACGAAGCCGGAAATCTTTGGATCGGTCAGTCATTTGTAGAAGAAGGTGCCAAAACATATATGATCCGAAAGAATGCCGACGGCAGCTGGAAAGCCATAGATTTGAATGCGGCGGGCGGAGGAGCCGGTGCTCGTAAGCCCTTTATTTATAACGGATATGGCTTCCTTGCTTTGCCACGGTCAGACAGTGGTCTGAAAATCACCGATATGGAAGTCGTTTACACCATTGATGCAACCGTCGACCGTGGGAATCTTCCCTCTGCGCAAGTAACTGCCGCAGCTGTGGACTTGAACGGAGTACTGTGGATAGGAACAATCAATGGACTCAGGGTATTGTACAACCCATTGCAAGCCGTTCAGTCCGAATCATTTCAAACCCAGCCGATTGTGATTGAACAAAATGGATTGCCCGAGGCGCTACTAACCGATGTGCAAATCAATGACATAAAAGTTGACGGAGCCAATCAAAAATGGTTGGCCACCGAAACTGCAGGGGTCTATTATTTCTCTGAAGACGGAACATCGACCGTTTTTCATTTTACCTCAGGCAATTCACCATTACCATCCAACAAAGTCAATTTCATTTCCATAGACAAGAGCAGCGGCAAGGTGTTTTTTGCCACAGACAAAGGAGTGGTTTCATATCGCAGTGACGCAGTGGAAGTGGGAGATTCTTTTGGAGATGTTTATGCCTATCCGAATCCGGTTCGCCCAGGTTTCAATGGTGAAGTCACCATCAAAGGGCTTCCGATTGACGCCGATGTGAGAATTGTAGACATCACAGGCAACCTGATTTACAAAGCAAAATCCGCGGGTGGTGTGGCCAAATGGGATACCCGAAACATGAACGGCAAACCCGTAGCCTCGGGGATTTATCTGGTCCTAATGACCAATCAGGATGCGACTGAAACCAAGCAAACCAAAATTGCCATCGTCAGATAATGATTGTAAAAACCCAAGCCATTGTAATTTCTTCATTAAAATACGGAGACACTTCTCGCATTTTGAAATGCTATACCCGTGAGGAAGGCATTCAATCATTGATTGCCAAAGGAGTCTATGCCAGAAGAAACAGAACCAATCCTATGCTCAGTCCACTCAATATGGTTGAACTGATTTATGACAACAAAGGAAAATCTACCTTAAAAATCATGAAGGAATGCAGGATGCAGGTTCATTATGTTTCCATAGACAACAATCAATACAAAACTGCCATTGCTTTGTTTTTGTCCGAAATCCTAAACATGGTGCTTAGGGAAGAAGAAGCCAATCCCGATTTGTATGATTTCGTCAGTTCATCACTGTCCTTTTTTGACCGCAAAGAAGAGGCTTATTCAGATTTCCATCTTTGGTTTCTTTTGCAGCTGAGCCGTTATCTCGGTTTTTATCCTCAAATCAAGCCGGGAGCTGCTTATTTTGATTTGATAAATGGCGTCTCTGCACGAGAAATACCAACCGGTGTATATGCAGAAACTGAACGCATGAAATTGCTCGAAATCCTAAGTGAGCTCAACTTTTTTGAACAAGTGACAAACCGCTTCAACCAGTCGCAACGAAAAATGCTTTTAGAACTGCTGCTCAAATATTATGAGATTCATTTGTATGATTTCAGATGGCCAAAATCATTGGAAGTACTGAATGTGGTATTTGAATAATCATCTGAATAACCGCTGCCTAATCGCTTCGTAAACACAAACCGCAGCCGCATTACTGACATTGAGTGAATCCACTCTACCCTTCATCGGAATTTTAATTTTAACATCCGAATGGGCATTCCAAAAATCACTGAGCCCGGTGGATTCGGTGCCCAAAACGATGGCCGAAGATTTGGTGAAATCGGCCTCATACAAATTTAGTGTATCCTCGCTCAGAAAGGTAGATACAATCTGTACATCGTTTTTCTTGAGCCAGTCAACAATATTTTCCTTGGTTTCAGCCAGTGTTTTGCAGGTAAAAACTGTACCCACACTGCTTCGGATGACATTTGGATTATAAAAATCGGTCAAGGGGTCGCAGACCACCAACAAATCAACGCCCGCACCGTCACAACTTCTGAGTACCGCACCCATATTTCCGGGTTTTTCAACCGCTTCTAAAATAACAATCATTGGATTTTTGGGTAGCCGAATCTCATTCAGCCTCAGTGTTTTGCTCTTGTAAATACCAATGATTCCGCCGCTTGTTCCCCGATAAGCAATTTGTTCAAACAAAGCAGCACTGAGCTTGATCTTCTCAGTTTGTGGAAGACGGAGGTCTGATTGATAAATTCCATTGGCCAAATAGAACTTTTGTGGTTCAAATCCGGCATTCAACGCAAGCCGATTTTCCTGTACACCTTCCACCACAAACAAGCCCGAAGATTTCCTTTCTCTCGACTTTTGCTGCAGTTTGAGGAGCTGTTTGATACCCGGGTTTTGGAGGCTTTCGATAAGCATGACATATATTATACCTCGGTTTTTTGACCGATAAATTTTCTTTTCAGCAGATGTTCCGCAATCTGCACTGCATTGGTGGCTGCTCCTTTTCTCAGGTTATCACAAACAATCCAAAGATTGAGTGAATTTGGTTGTGAATAATCTCTTCTTATGCGTCCCACAAAAACCTCATCTTTTCCTTCGGCATACAGCGGCATTGGATAAGTCAGCGTGTCCGGATTGTCCTGTAGCTGCACACCCATTGCCCTTCTGAGAATTCTCCTGATTTCTGATTCTTCAAAATCATTTTTGAATTCAATGTTCACCGATTCGGAATGCCCTCCTTGAATGGGCACCCTCACTGCGGTGGCTGTCAACCCAATTTGCTCTTCCCCCATAATTTTTCTGGTTTCATTCAGCAATTTGAGTTCCTCTTTGGTATAACCGTTTTCTTCAAATGTATCGCAATGCGGTAATGCATTTTTGAAAATCGGATAAGGGTATTTCATTTTAGGTATTTCACCTTTGATTTCTGCTTCCAACTGATCCACTGCTTCCCTGCCCGTGCCGGTCACCGACTGATAAGTTGATACCACCACTCTTTGGATGCCGTATTTTTTATTTAAGGGATGAAGTACCATTACCAGTTGAATGGTGGAGCAATTCGGATTGGAAATGATTTTGTCGGATTCTTTAATTTTGAAGGCGTTTATTTCAGGCACCACCAAAGGAATATTTGGGTCCATGCGCCAGGCAGAAGAATTATCAATCACCCGGATTCCGGCATTTGCAAATACGGGTGCCCATTGTTTTGAAGTTTCACCTCCTGCAGAGAAAAGTGCTAGATCGGGTTGCATATCGATGGCTTGCTGAACCGAGAGTATTTTGTGTGTTTTGGATTTGAATTCAATTTCTTTCCCGACTGATTTTTCGGATGCCACCGGAATGAGTTTTGTTACTGGAAAGTTTCTTTGTTCGAGTACTTTCAGCATGATTTGTCCGACCATTCCCGTTACACCTACCACTGCCAATTTCATTTGTATCAATTTTCATCAAAATTACTGATTTGAATGAACCCTTACAAGTTTTTTATTTGCCGTTGGTAAGCATTGTTTTGAGTTGTTTTTATTAACTTCGCTTCAATGCAAAATGAATAGGGATGAATGATTTGGTCTGGCATTTTAAAAGCTTTGACGCTCTCACTCCGACTGAGTTGTACGAGATTCTGCGATTGAGGAATGAAGTTTTTGTGGTAGAACAAAATTGCATTTACAATGAATGCGACGGCAAAGACATCAAATGCCACCATCTTTGGTGTTCTTTGGGTGGTGAAATCATTGGTTATTGTAGGATTGTTTCTCCGGGTGTTTCTTATGTGGAGCCTTCTTTCGGGAGATTGGTTAGCAAACCCGGATACAGAGAACTGAAGCTCGGTCACCAGATGCTGGGGTTAATAATTCAGATTATAAAAAATCATTATCATACTGGTCGGATTAGAATCAGTGCACAAGTTTATTTGAAACAATTTTATGCCCAATACGGTTTTGTTCAGGTATCAGAAGAATACCTTGAAGACACATTGCCCCACATGGAGATGCTGAGAGAGGATTGATTGAGGAATCAGAATTTTTTGATGATTTTTCGGTCGAGTACGGGGTTGGGTGACTGCCAAATAAAATAATAACCCAGAATAACGAACAACATACCAATCAGGCTTCCACCAATGGTGTCGAGTACGAAATGTTTGGACAAATAGACCCTGCCGATGGCCACCAGCCCCATAAGTGAACAGAGTAAAATCTGTAAAATTCTGTTTTTGGTCTGCATACACAGATAAAAACAAAGAATAACTCCCAGAATCGTATGTCCAGAGGGAAAAGTGTAGGGGATTTGAGATTCGACGCCATCAACGAGATTGAGCGGAATTTTTTTCAGTTCAAAATAATAGGTCGGTCGATGTCCGTGAATGAAAAAGGTCCGTTTGATGAGCATACCGGCCAGACTTCCGCTAAGGGTAGCCCAGATAAGAAAAATAAAATTCCGCCAATTGCTCTTCAGAATGATGTAAATCAGAGTACCAATCAGTACATATGTGGTTGCTATGTCAGTGTAGTATTTGAAAAAAAAGCTGAAAAACGAATTGTGAAAATTTCTGTTGAAGTACAGGTGAAGAGCATCTTTTCCGTAATAGGAGATAGCCATCAGCCCGATGAAATTAATCACAAAAAAGCTGGCAAAAAAAGGCCACAGCCATTTGATTAAGTCTTTTGATTGATTCATATTTCTTTTCCGTTGCAAATTAAGCGAAAAAAGAATCGATAATCCTATCGGATTTGAATTTTATTTTGTCCTAATTTGATTCGTTGTACAGGGTGTTGTTTTTATTTAAAAAATTAAACTGCAGGTATTTATATGAGTCTCTCGGTACGATTTTGATCCATCGTTTGTATTTAATGTACCATTTTTGTCGGATGCTTGGAATTCCTTTTGTCAGAAAAGCAGCCACAAAAGGATGGACATGAAGCGAAATTTCTTTGATGTCCTTTCCTTTGGTGTCGATGATGTTTTTGAGAATCATTTCAATTTTTCCAATCAGTACGATGGGAGCTTCCACCTTTTCACCCGGCGGATTGGGATTTTCTTCGCTGGTGAGGATATTGAGTTCGGGTTTCACCCTTTGTCTTGTAATTTGAATCAGACCGAATTTGCTCGGAGGGAGTATTTTGTGTTTGGCTTTGTCCTTTGTCATTTCGGCTTTTAGGTGGTTGAACAGTTCCACCTTGTGGGCATTGTTTGTCATGTCAATAAAATCGACAACGATGATACCACCCATGTCTCTGAGCCTGAGTTGTCGTGCAATCTCTGTTGCCGCGACCTTGTTCACCGTCAGTGCGGTTTCTTCTTGGTTGCTTGAATTTCTCGAAATGTTTCCTGAATTCACATCGATGACATGAAGTGCTTCCGTATGTTCAATCACCAGATAAGCACCTTTTGATTGAGGAATGGTCACATTCTTCCCAAACGAGAATTTGATTTGTCTTTCAATACCCGTTCTTTCAAAGAGTGGCACTTCTGATTCTTTGACGAGTTTGATGATTTTACTTCTGTCGGGTGCAATGATGTTGAGATATTCTTTCATGTCACTTGCGAGTTGCTCATCGTCCACAATGATTTTCACGAATTCTTCGTTGAAATTATCTCTTAGAATACCCGAGGCCAAATCGATTTCCCTCAACAGTTTCATCGGCACTTTTTTCTTTTGAATGTTTTTGAAGGCGGTCTGCCATTTGTTTATCAAATAATTCAAATCCGCATGCAGCTCTGCTACTTTTTTGTTTTCTGCTGCAGTTCTAATAATTACACCAAACCCTTCTGGCTTAATGCTTTCCACCAATGCTGTGAGCCGGTCTCTTTCGGATTTTGAACTTACTTTTTGTGAAATGGAAACTTTGTCTGCATAAGGGCAGAGGATTAGATAACGGCCTGCGATTGAAATTTCTGAGGTGATTCTCGGTCCTTTGGTATGGATGGGTTCTTTGGTGATTTGAATCAATATCTGGTCTCCGGGTTCCAATACCTGATTGATGGTTCCATTTTTACTGATTTGGGGTTCTTTTTTGAATGATTTCAGATAATGTGACCTATATTTTCCATTGCTGACCAACTTTGTATAGGCCAAAGAAGATTTCACATTGGGTCCTAAGTCGTGGTAATGCAAGAAAGCATCCTTTGAATAACCTATGTCCACAAAAGCTGCATTCAAGCTGGGTGCAAGTTTTTTGACCTTCCCCAAATACATATCACCCACTGCAAAATTCAAATCCAGGTTTTCCTGATGGAGTTCCATCAGTCTCCCATCTTCGAGCATTGCTACCTGAACTGACTCATCACCTGCGGATACTATTAATTCTTTATTCATTTCTGCAAATTACTATATAAAAAGAGCAAGGTAAACCCTTTCGAGGTTTGTTTCAGAAAGATGATTTACAAAAGTTCTTCAGAAAAACTGCCACTCTGCAAAACAGGGTAACATAAAGTGAACACAAACAACAAAAGCACTTTCCAACCAATACAAGTTGGAAAGTGCGTTAAAAGTTAATCAGAAAGATTTTATTTCTTCTTTTTGTGTCTGTTCAATCTGCTTCTCTTTTTTCGCTTATGAGTAGCTACTTTATGTCTTTTTCTTTTTTTACCGCTTGGCATATAACTATTATTTTACTTTAACTTTGGCTTTTACGCTTTCAACAAAGGACTTGGCCGGTTTAAAAGCGGGTACATTATGTGCAGGAATGATGATAGAGGTTCCTTTAGAGATGTTTCTCCCGGTTTTTGAAGCTCTTTTCTTAACAATGAAAGAACCAAATCCTCTCAAATAAACATTTTCTCCTGATTCCAAAGAATTCTTAACTTCATCCATGAAATGTTCAACCACTTTCTGAGTTTCGTTTTTCTCAAGTCCCAACTTGTTTGAAATGTTGGCAACGATTTCTGCTTTCGTCATAATTATTTATTTTTTTGTTACTAATTTTCTTAAGAAGTTTGCAAATATAGTATTTGTAATAAAACAAAAAAAGAATTCTCATCATATTTATGAGTTTTAACTCTCTGATATTGATTTGGTTTGATGCCGGAAACAGAAATCTTCCGTGGAGAGGTCAGACCGACCCTTACAAAACATGGATTTCCGAAATTATTTTGCAGCAAACTCGTGTGGCACAAGGCTCCGATTATTACATCCGCTTCTGCAATGCTTTCCCAACGGTCAAATCATTGGCCGAAGCGGACGAGCAGCAGGTACTCAAACTATGGCAGGGACTCGGATACTATTCGCGGGCCAGAAATCTACATCACAGTGCTCGTTTTATCATGAACGAAATGAAAGGGGTATTTCCAAATAATTTCAAGGATTTGCTACAATTGAAAGGGGTTGGTCCCTATACTGCAGCCGCCATAGCTTCTATCGCTTTCAACGAAGTTGTACCAGCCATAGACGGAAATGCCTTCAGGGTTTTGGCGCGTTACTTTGACATTGAACATGACATTTCTGCTTCCAACACTTTTCGTTACTTCTTTGAACTGGGACATCAAATCATAGATTCCAAACGACCCGGAGATTTCAACCAAGCAGTGATGGAACTCGGTGCAACGGTCTGTTTACCGGTGAATCCCAAATGTGAAATATGTCCGCTGAACGAATCCTGTGCGGCACTTTCACTAAACAAAATCCACTGTTTGCCGGTCAAAACAAAAAAAACCAAAGTCAAAACCCGGAGATTGAATTTTTTTGTAATTACAGACGGTTTGAATTATCTGATGGTCAAAAGAACCGCTGATGATATCTGGAAAAACCTATATAGTTTTCCTCTGACAGAAAACAAAATCAAATCGATTGAAACGACTGTTTTTGGTGAGTCAGGCATAGAGTTTTCCGAAGTTCATCATGTAACCCATCTTCTGACCCATCGAAAATTAGAAATTAAATTTCTGAGAGGAGTTTGTACTACCTCCCAATTAAAACAAATTTCTGAAAAACTCAAAGCAGTGATATACAGCAGAAAAGATTTATTTGTACTCCCGGTTCCAAAGCCCATTGAAAAATATTTGAAGGACAAAATATAAATTCTTCTTTGTGGTTATATATTTTGTGTATTTTTGATAAAAGTTGAATTATGAGCGGAACAATTAATAAAGTTATTTTGATAGGAAATGTAGGCGGAGAAATCAAAATCCATCGTTTTGACAACAACAATCTGATTGGTCGTCTCTCCATTGCCACCAGCGAGAGTTATGTTGCAAAAGACACCGGTCAAAGGGTAGAACAAACCGAATGGCACAATTTGGTAGTGAGGAATAAACTGGCCGAAATTTTTGAAAAACATGTAAAAAAGGGGGACAAACTGTATATAGAAGGAAAACTCAAAACCCGAAAATGGACCGATCAAAACGGACAAGACCGCTACTCCACAGAAATCATCGTAACCGAGTTCAGCTTTCTAACTCCCAAAGGTGGTTCTGGACTTTCAACACAGGAAGACTCCAACAATCCCAATGATTCCTTTGAGGATTAAACCAACGATTGTACAAATGATGAGGTTTTTTTTTCTAATTCTGATTTCTTTGGGTTTGACAGGCTGTGGCGATGATTATTCAATCAAACCCATTGGACAACTCAGGCTGGAATATCCAGAATCTAAATACAAAAACTCCGATTTTCCCTGTCCGTACAGTTTTGAATATTCTAGTTTTAGCATCAGAAAAGAAACAGAAAACCCATGCTGGTATGTGCTGAATTATCCCGAAATGAAAGCCAACATTTACCTCACTTATTATTCCATCAATAGCAGAGATGACTTGGCTGACAAAATCAAAGACAGTGAAAAAATTGTTCACAATCAAACAGTTAAAGCCAGCTACATTTCTCCAAGAGAATTTATTTTTGATAAACACAAGGTGTACGGAACCTTGTTTGAACTGGGCGGTGAATCGGCGGTCAATATTCAATTTCACGCTACTGACAGCCTCAATAATTTGCTGACAGGTTCGGTTTATTTTTCGGCACCCCCACAGTACGACTCACTGCAACCCGCCATTCAGTATCTGAAAAAAGATGTGGTGCATCTGATTGAAACCCTGAGATGGAAATAATTTTCCAATCCGTTCAAAAACCTTAGTTTTGCAACTTATTTATAGACAATGAAAGAAATATTGATTCAGGTTGCTCAGCTGATACTGTGTTTGTCAATTTTAGTAAGCCTTCATGAGCTGGGGCACTTCCTTGCAGCCAAATTCTTCAAAACCAAGGTAGAAAAATTCATGTTGTTTTTTGATCCGTGGTTTGCACTGTTCAAGAAAAAAATAGGCGAAACTACCTACGGAATCGGTTGGCTCCCTTTGGGCGGCTATGTGAAAATAGCCGGAATGATAGACGAAAGCATGGACAAGGACCAACTAAAACAAGAACCCCAGCCTTGGGAATTTAGAAGCAAACCCGCTTGGCAACGACTGATCATTCTACTTGCAGGTATTATCGTAAACATCCTTCTCGCTTGGTTGATTTATACCACCATGCTAACTGTAAACGGAGACAATTATGTGTCGGTCGAAAAAATGCAGGAAAACGGATTGGCATATAGCGAAGCAATGAAGCAGGCAGGATTTGAAGACGGCGACAAAATACTGACTGTCAACGGAAAATATCAAAAAAGAGCCGATTGGATGGCGATTGATATACTTTTGGCTGATTCAATCCGGGTGGACAGAAATGGAAAAGAACACACCATCCAACTTAGCGACGGCAATATCAAATCCATACTGAATGGAGCAATGAGCCAAGGATTGTTTGCCCCAGACATGAAAGATGTGGTGGTGGACAGCCTACTACAAGACGGGAATGCAGCTCGGGCAGGATTGCTGAAAGATGACCAAATCATTGCTATCAATGGCCATCAGTTGAGAAGCTTCAGTGATTTTAAAAAACAGCTCAATCAATACAAAGGAGACTCTGTGCAGTTGGGTATTCTAAGAAGTGGGAAGCAGATTGAACTTCAAGCGTTGATTTCTGACTCCGCTTCGCTCGGTTTTTATAACCGTGGCATGAATGAATTCAGTAGTTCTGAAATGATTGTCCACAAGGATTACAATTTCCTGCAGGCGATTCCGGTAGGTCTCAATAAGACTTTCACCAATTTGGTTTATCAAATCAAACAGTTCAAACTGATTATTCGTCCCAAAACCGAAGCATACAAACAGGTTAGCGGCCCTCTGAGGCTATTCAAAGTATTTGACCCTCAATGGGATTGGGAAAGGTTTTGGGGATTCACCGCCATGTTTTCAATCTGGCTTGCTTTCATCAATTTACTTCCAATTCCCGCATTGGATGGTGGCCACGCAATGTTTACCATCATTGAGATGATTACCGGCAAAAAAATAAGTGAAAAAACGATGGAAATTGCGCAAATCACTGGCTTTATCATATTGATGACATTAATGGCACTGATTTTTGGTAACGACATCTATAGACTGATTGTGGGCGGATAAGCCCAAAACAAAAGCCGTTTGATTACACAAACGGCTTTTGATGCTCCTCCTGTTGGGCTTGAACCAACGACCCTCTGATTAACAGTCAGATGCTCTAACCAACTGAGCTAAGGAGGAATTTCCCTGTAATTGGACGGCAAATATAGAACTGATAATTTATTCCTGCAAACTTTTGTGAAAACTTTTTTGGCTAAAATTTTCAATCTACAAAATTACCGATTTTGGCTGCCGTTTACACAAAACCAAATGAATGATTACCAACAAATATCCCTTATTTGCAGTAAGTTGATTCAGAAGCCTTCCCTAATGATTTGTTCGGGTTTTACACCCAAATTTTTTAACTCACTCATCACTGTATCCATCATCGGGTCCGGGCCACAGAGATAGTAGTACTGTAGTCCGGGTTCGGCATATTTTGCGATGAGATCCTGGTTTACATAACCGTGTTCGTAACCTTCGGCAAGTTCAGCGGATAATATATTGACAAAATTATCACCCAATAGGCGTTCAAATTCATCTTTTCTGATGATATCTGCCTTGGTTTTATTAGCAAATATCAACTTATTGTTCCCCACACTGTCTTCCTTTTTAAGTGATTTAAAGATTGCAATAAATGGGGTAATACCGGCACCTCCGGCAATGAAAACCCCTTCTCCTTTGTATTGGATATCGCCAAATACCTCACCGATGAGCAATTCGTCTCCAGCGCGAAGTGTAATCAATTGCTCAGTCATTCCATGATGCTCGGGATAAGTTTTGATGTTGAATTCTATGGTGTCATCTTCTTCCAGAGAAACAAAGGTGAAAGGCCTTGCCTCTTCGGTCCAGCCTTCTTTATTGATGGAAACATCCACTGCTTGGCCGGGCAAATAACGAATTCCATCGGGTTTTACGGCAACAATTCCGAGTACATCTTGGGTCAGTTGTTCCACCGACTTAACGCTAACTTTTGTGGGTTCAATATAATGTGGCATCTTGTAAATTTTTTATGGTTAATTTCTTTTTATCAAGCATTTTTCAGTCGAACATCAACGAGCATTCACCAGATTTGTCCGGGTTTAAGTGGTTCAATACAATACAACAGAAACTGTCTTTTGTTGCTAAGGCCCTTGTCGTTTCTATTATAACAGATATAGCCCTATCATCTGACAAAACATTAAGTAACAAGTAACTGACTTATCAAATTTAAGGATTCTCGCTTGAGTTTCCAACAATTTTCTTAGCGGACTTTCTGTAGTAATTATCTGAAAAACAAATTTCAGCTGAAGTTTTGTTGCGCTTAGAAGGATTGTTTACCGGTATCACTACCTTTTTTTGCCGTAAAACTCTTTCTTATTCCGTTGATATCAAAAGTCACCAGATTTTGCTGGTCTGGAAAAGAACTAATGAGCATTGAATTTTTGACTTCAATCTCTTTGATGTTCGTTAAACCATCCGCTTTCAGATAAAGTCGGGTGGATTTGTCATTTGTTTCAGAACCCACATACGAAAGATTCACCGGTTGACCATTTATTTTTAACACCAGATGCTGAGCACAATAGGCTTTTGCCTTGGCGTCGAAGCTGCTTTTTGAATCAATGGAAACACCCAAGGCCTTCTCGAGGTCATTTGTGAAAAACTTTGCAGTCAGCTGGAGTGAGTTATTGACATACTCAACTTTTGTGGTTGATGCATGAAAATCCTGTGCTTTGATCAGGCTCACAAAACCGAGCAGAATGATGATGCTTAAATATACTTTTTTCATCTAATTGAGGTATTTACATGAGAATTTAAAAACAAAGTCAGTGCCAAATTGGACAAAAACCTCTTAATTGTCTGTGATTGAGTTGGTTTATCTACCATCAGAACGGCAAATCATCCTCTGCATTGTCATTATCATTGCTATAATCCATTGAAGGTTGTTCCAGTGGTGGTTCATTTGCGGGGGAGATTTGACCACCTGCTCCGATGTTCTCAATCCTCCATCCCTGAATGCTGTTAAAATATTTGGCAACGCCTTCCGGGTTGATCCATTCCCTGCCCCTCAGGTTGATAGAAACTCTGACTTCATCACCTATTGAAAACGGGCTGAGCAGCTCGATTCTGTCCTGTGTAAATTCCACAAGTATATCCTGCGGATATTGTTCGGTGGTAGTCACAACGATTTCTTTTTTTCTGAAACCGCTTTGAAAAGTCTGTTCGTCAAATATTTTTTTAATTCTTCCGGTTACTTCCATTTCATTATGATTTTTTACAAAAGTAATTCAAATTCGGCAAGACTAAAAATTGAAAAATAAATTTGTCGGCAATTAAAAAAATGTATCTTTGCAAACCTTTTGCGGATGTGGTGGAACTGGTAGACACGCCAGACTTAGGATCTGGTGCCGCGAGGCGTGGGGGTTCGATTCCCTTCATCCGCACATAATAAGCAGACAACATTGTATTGTCTGCTTTTTTTGTGTTGCATAGCTGTTCAAAAAATAGCATTTAAAATACGAACCTCTCCTTTACTGTGTTTTTTAGTTTATATTTGTAAAAATTAACCCAATGTTTTCAAAAACATGCGAATACTCAATCAGGGCACTTATCTATATTGCCCAGCAGACCAAAGATGGTTCTAAGATTGGTATAAAGTCAATCGCCAAAGGGATTGATTCACCCGAGTATTTTATTGCCAAAATCCTTCAGGAATTAAGCCGAGAGGGTTTCGTAAAATCCATAAAAGGGCCCAATGGAGGATTCTACCTCAGTGAGCAGAACAAGAGTACTACGCTTTCAGAAATTGTCAGACATGTGGACGGAAACAAACTTTTTGAAAGTTGTGTACTCGGTTTAAAAGAGTGTTCCAACGAGCATCCTTGTCCTGTTCACCACCAGTACAAGCATGTCAAAAGTAAAATCATAGAGATTCTTGAATCTTCAATCCTCTCAGATATGGCTGAAAAACTTGACGAAGAACTGGCATATTTGAAAAAATAATTCAGTGTTATTTCTGAATTGCAGCCATATCTGTCCACTGACTTTCATTTAAATCAAGCATCGCATTGATTGGTTTAAATGATTTGAATTCATTTAAGTTTTCAGGTGATATATCTTTTTCAATCAATTTCTCCAACGCAAGCAAACGGCAGCGCATCACTCCTCTGAGAAGTGGTTTGGCTGGTGTAAACAAACGAGTACCGTCATAAAAAACCAGATTGGAAATTGAAGTATCGGTAATCAGTCCATTTTTCACGATAATGATTTCATCTGCTGCTGTTTGATTCTTCAGCCGCAACAAATCGGAACGATCTTCTTTTTTGAAATTATATTCAATTTCATTGTCTTCAACCAGCTGAAATGAATTGACAGAGGGCTGAGTGTAGGGAATCAATTCTGTGCTGTCAATTTTGTCTGAATAAACGAGTCGCAATTTATATTTTCCTTGGGCAGGAAAATCCATCTCAGAAATCAATTTATTCAAATTCAAGGTGTTTTGTATTCCGTACAAATTCGAAACAGATTCGTCCATCCTTTTTTGGTGGTATTCCAAGTTGCGGGCTTTGCCGTCAAGCACACAAATGCTTTCAATCAGGCTGTACATTTTTGATTATATCTAATTAGATATTTGCATTGCCAATCTCTTCAATTTCATTGTGAGTATCGGTCATCAGCACTTTTTTTATCATTGAATAATTCATCAGTGAAGCAACCGCCAATGAGGCAAACATGCCCACAAGACACAAATACTGTCCGATGCCTCCAATCACTCCGGTGACAATGACAAAAAGAAGAAGCCACCAAAAATTTTTGAATGCAAGTCTGAAAGATTCTCTGGCCGCTTCGGTGCCCGAATATCCTCCGTAATGAATCAGGTAAGGTGCAAAAAACAATCCAATCATTACAAAATAAACAATCAGAATTGCCACAAAAATGAAGAAAAACGAGCCGAAAAATGAAAAGATGCCCAACTGAGGAAAATCTTCAAACACAAAGGTGGTAAGCCCAAAAATTAATAACATCGGCACATACAAAATCAAATATGCCAAAAGCACAATAAGGCTAATCACTGCATGTGAGCCGAAATTTTTGTAAGCATCAAAAAAATCAGAAAAACTGATTTTCCCGTTCTCATTTCTTTTGTCCGAAGCAACCGCAAAACCAAGCATGGTCGGATACAGCAAAAGTACAAATCCAATGACTGTGAAAAATGAGAGCATCAGAATCATACATGCAACCAGACCATAAAGGCTGTACATCAGCCACTCCTCTTTGAATTCATCAAATCCAAGTTTGATGTAATCACCCAACTCAAAATCATATCCTTCACTCAGGACTTCTTCTACTCTGGAGCGTTCGATTCTTGCCATTTGATTTCGTTTTTTATAATGCATTAAATATATAAATATTTTGTTAAACCACTGCTTACATTTTCACTGACCCTCCCGAATTTTTTATATTTCAGACTTTACCAATAAGTTTGCACCAAACAAAATCAAATGAAAGTAGAAGCACTTTTGGAACTCATAAAAAGTCGCCGTTCGATCATGCCGCCACAATATGATGGTGAGGAAATTACCGAGCAAGAATTGAACATGATACTCGAATCGGCCAACTGGGCACCCACCCACAAACGAACCGAACCAAGCAGGTTCATAATTTTGCAAGGAAAGGCATTGAATAGGTTCTCCGAATTTATGCTGAGTCAATACGACGAAAACACTGCGCCTGAGAATCGTAGTGAAAGAAAAATAGAACAAATCAGAGAAAAGTGTTTAAAATCAGACAAAATCATTTTGATTTGTGTAAAATATTCGGGCAAAGTTCCTGATTGGGAAGAAGTGGCGTCCGTTTCTGCCGGAGTTCAGAACATGTGGCTGATGTGTACTGCACTGGGGATAGGTTCCTATTGGTCAACTCCCGCAGCGATCCAAAAGATGGACGAATTCTCCGAAATGGAAGAAGATGAAAAATGTATTGGAATTTTCTATATGGGCAAATTTAATCGTGAATTGCCCAAGGGGAATCGTGGGCCGATTGAGGAAAAAACCAAATTTATTCATCATTAATCTACGCTTATTTTCGAAATAGCTTAATTTTGCAAGCTGAAAATTAATTATAAACAATAACAGCAAAATGAAAAAAATTTGTTTGGTACTTTGTCTCTTCGGCTTGATTGAGTCTTTTGCACAAACAGTTGATGACAGTGGAAATCTGCAGACATCGAGTGAGAAATATGTAAAAACCAAATCATCAAACGGCCGACTTCAAGGTTGGTTCAAGAGTGGCAAAAATAGTCTGCAGTTCAACCAGGCAGCTTTCTCAAACTGGATTGCCGGTGGGGTCAATTCTTATGCGCTCACCGCCAATATAGATTATGAATTCAACTACACAAAAGGCCGACACATTTGGGACAATCGCGTTATGTTGAATTATGGGGTACTCAAAAATGAGGGCGAAGAATACAGAAAATCAAATGATGTGATTGACTTGAGTTCATCCTATGGTTATGAATTTGCCAGAAACTTTTACTTTGCGGCAGCAATGAATTTCAAAACCCAATTTTCTGAAGGTTTTGATTACAGCATACAGAATCCGGATACTGGCGAATACAAAAAAACTTCGAACCTGATGGCACCGGGATATCTCTCCTTTGGACTGGGTGTGGATTATAAACCAAACGAAAACCTTCAGGTCAACTTTCATCCGCTTACTTCAAGATTTGTTTTTGTGAGAGACAAAGAACTTCAACACAAAGGCAACTTTGGTTTGAAAAATGACGGGGACTCATTTGTTTATGAGTTGGGTGCCTTTGCCGGAGCCAGATACAAAGTCAAACTGATGAAAAACATCACTTATGACAATCAACTGGGGATTTATTCTAATTATTTGGGCAGAGTGATGAATATGGACATCGCCTATCAAGGCGTGCTCGACCTAAAGGTCAACAGTTTCATCTCCGCACAAGCATCTCTTAATCTGTTTTATGACGAGGATCAAATCAAAAAAACACAGTTGAAACAAACTTTGGGCGTCGGTCTTTCCTTTAATTTCAATAATACCGAAAAGTTAAAAACAAGACCGGAAAATCTGCCGTCTTTGGAAGAGTTAAGAAAAAATGTGGACAAAGCACAGGAGAAAGCCAACAAAGCCAATGAAGAACTCGAAAAAGCAAAACAAAAGGTCATCGATTCCATGCAGGCAGAAGAACAGACAACTGAGTCAATGACCGAATCGATACCCACAATCGAGGAAGCAGAATAACAACTGATCAATCATCGGTCAAATCTTGTGAAAGGTCCCATGCGGCGTCCTTTTTTTGGCCAAAATATCCATTAAGATATTTTTGCAGTAATTTTACCACTGCTATGAATGCTGACACAATCAAAATACAATTTTTAGGTACTGGAGCTTCGCAAGGAGTCCCCATCATCGGCAGTCGCCATCCCGTTAATTTTTCAAGCAATCCAAAAGACAAAAGACTCAGAACTTCGGTAGTACTTACAAAAAATCAAAAAAACATCAACATTGACTGCGGCCCGGACTTTAGATATCAAATGATCAGAGCCGGCATCAACAGTCTGGAGGGAATTCTCTATACCCATGAACACAACGACCATGTGCTGGGACTGGACGACACCCGAGCCTTTATTCATTTCAACGGGAAACCGATGGATATTTTTGGAAAGGAACACACACTGAATGAAATTCGAAAAAGGTTTCCGTATGCCTTTGCCGACAAAAAATATCCGGGTGCCCCGGCAGTACACGAACACATCACAGGCAAAGAAGAGTTTGAATTTGCGGGTTTCAGAATTCTTCCTCTCGAAGTAATTCATGGAGAACTGAACATCAATGGCTATTTGATTGACGATAAATTTGCTTACCTCACCGATGTAAGTGATTTGCCAGAAGCTACAATAGAAAAGATTACCAAAGTTAGGGTGTTGGTACTCAGCGCGCTTCGTAAAAAAGAAAAGCATTTTGCACACTTCACATTGGAGCAGGCGGTTGAAATGTCGGAAAGGATTCAGGCCGGTCGTACTTATTTCACCCATCTCAGTCCCGGGATTGGATTTCATGACGAAACCCAATCGGAACTTCCTCAAAACATGTTTTTGGCTTTTGATGGTTTAGAAATTGAAATTTAATTTTGAATTAATCACAAAATCATTCTATATTTGCCGTCCGTTTCAGCCCGAGTGGCGGAACTGGTAGACGCGCTGGATTCAAAATCCTGTGTCAGCAATGACGTGCCGGTTCGATTCCGGCCTCGGGTACTTAAAGCTCTCTTAATCTATTGACTAAGAGAGTTTCTTATTTTGTGAGGTGGTAAAAGAATTCGTTCCTATGATACCAACTCCGGAGTGTGGAGAAATTATTAGTAGATTTGATGGAAGAAAATGCAGTGAATAATAGTTCTCAAAACATTATTTAATAAGCTGCCATTTCTTTCTGGAGATGGTAGTTTAATTTATTTTAGGGATGCGTATATTGTTAACATTCATATTTTCATGCTTCTTTCCTACTTGTGTCTTTTCTCAATTTGCTTTTACAGTGATAGGAGATGTAGCGAAAAAAAGTAATCATGATATAATTTTTTTCACATATAGTAATGGTATAAATACTATACAAGATTCCATTCAAATTAAAAATAACAAATTTAGTATTAAAGGGAGCATTGATGCACCTACTGTTATTACCTTATATAACAATAGTGAACTTATCGATGATGGACAATCAGCAATTGGTTTTTTTATTGAGCCTTCTTACACAACCTACATTACTATAAATCCACAAAATATGCTTAATTCAGAAATTTTTGGAGGAACCACCCAAAAAGAATATGAATTAATGCAGAAGCGATTGAGTAGTTTAAATTTTAAAGAAATTACCAATCAATTAAATCACTTTTCTTCAGAAAAAGAAAAAACTACGAATTCCATCGAGCTTTCATTTATTTCTTCAAAAATAGATTCCTTATCCTATGAATATAAAAAGCTAAAGTTAGAAAGTGTACAAATTCGCATTGAATTTATAAGAGAAAACCCATCTTCATATGTTTCAGCAAATGCATTACAAAACATTCTTAAACAGAGTGAAGGGCTTCAGATAATTGACAGAATTCAATCTTTATATAATAATCTTAATGAAAAAATTAAAAATAGCACTGTTGGAACACAAATCAAACAGGAGTTACAATATTTTTATGGAAGTAAGGTAGGTGCCTATGCCCCGGATTTTTCTTTAATAGACCAAAATGGAGAAATTCTTAAACTTTCATCCTTAAAAGGAAAGTTCGTATTATTAGACTTCTGGGCCAGTTGGTGTGCTCCTTGTATTGAGGAATTTCCTCACTTAAAAACAATTTATAAAAACAATTCAGACAACTTAGAAATTATTGGGATTTCAAGAGATGAAAATACCGAAAAATGGAAAAATGCAATTCAAAAGTATGAATTAGGTTTGTGGAAACAACTGTCATTAAAAGAAAATGAAAATACCGAATTAGAAAAACAGTACTTTGTTAATGCAATCCCTGTGAAGGTTCTTATAAATTCCGATGGAATAATTATAGGCAAATGGCGTGGTGGTGGGGCCGAAAATATGAGATAATTAGAAAATCTACTTAAACAAATAAAAAATGAATGATTCTCATTTTAATCCAAAAAAAACCGTCTAATTCCTCAGACGGTTTCCAATATTTTCATCATTCAATTTTCATTACATCTGAGACTGACTGTCGAGTCGTTGAGACCTGAAATCTTTAATTTCTGATGCTCTGATGATGGACGGCACCAGTTGCTGTGTCATGACTTGTCTTTGCTGTCCGGTCAGTTGATCTATTAGGAATTCTGCATCCTCAACAACGGGTTTGTCGGCTACCGAATTCAATTTCACCACATAGATACCGTCGTTTCCTTGAATCGCTTTGGATGTTGTTCCAGAACTCATTCCGAAAACGGCACCCGCCACTCTGTGTTCAGCACCTTTTCCTTCGATCTGTGCGTTTCCGAATGTGATGGCAGAAGTACCTCTGGTTGCATTGAATTTGGACTCCATGTCATCTACAGTTGGATTTCCGCCCAATTCAGCGTTGATTTTTTCGACCAATTTTCTTTGTTTCAATAGGGGTTCGATTTCACTTCTCACTGCGCTCACAGGAGCCAGCCCTTTGGGATATTTTGCTTTCACAAAGACCACAATCTGGTCTTCATTTACTGTGGTGAACAATGAGGTGTTCCCCGCCTTGGTATTTTTATTGAATACCCATTTGAGTATGTCATCGTCTTCATCGTTACTGAATCCAGAGGATGGGTCCACTATTGATTGGGTATAATAACGACTTACTCCGTCTGTTGAATTGTAATTAAAATCGTTTTTCTGCGCCATATTGGCAAATTCATTCAAAGATTTGCCCTGTACTTCTTGGGCAAAAGTTCTCGCATCTGCAAAAATCTTATCTGCGGTTTCCTGTGATGGTTTTAGTTCTTTGAGTATGATAGCAATCTGATAACCAAGCCGGGTTTTCACGCCATCAATTTTAATGATATGGTACCCGAATGCAGATTCGGTCAAACCGATTTCTCCTGTATCATGGGTCTGTAGAAACTGCAGATATTCTGCGGCCAAGCCCTGGGTGTTGGCACTTTGCCAGCCGATGTTTCCGTCTTTGATTTTTGAGCCGGCGTCATCGGAATATTCTGCAACCAAAGATTTGAAATTGGCCGGATTTGCTTGGGCCATTGCCAAGATACTGTCTGCAAAAATCCTGGCCTCATCTCTGGTTCTTGTGATTGAATTGTCTCTTGATGCCACATCGGTTCCTTTGTATGAAATCAGTATATGGCTTGAATTGATGGAGTCTGGCACCGATTTGGACTTGGATAGCTTTACCAATTGGTAGGAATCACCCACTTTGAATGGTCCGCCTACTTCGCCAACATCTGCATTCAACAAAAAGTTGGCATAATCCTCGGGCAACTGAGGTGCAAATTTCTCGATTTCAGCTTTGGTGATATACCGGTCATTGAAAGGAATATCAGAATACTTGCTCACATAAGCAGAGTCGTCCTTCACAGAGCCAAAAGCCGGGATGGTATCTGTAACATTGTTAATTTCATCTATCGAAATGCTTGTAGTCAGAAACTTTTTGATTTCATTTACCACCTCTTCTTCGTCTTCTTTGGATGGTTGTGAGGTGAAATAAACATAAGCCAAATCAGCAGTGGCTTCACCTTCATAATATTTAGGATATTGCTTCATGTATGCTTCAATCTCACTGTCAGTTACTTCTACCTCATATTTCTTTTCCAAATCTTCGTAGGAAACAAAAGCATATTCGATATTGGCACTTTGTATATTGCCTGCTTGTTGTATTTTGGCTTCGGTGTTGGTTACTATGGTTCCTGCATTCACCAGTTCCATATATTTCTGATTGAGCAAGCTCGGTCTGGCTTCGTTGAACGTCATCAGGAAATTCTGATAAAGTGTGCCAGCATTGGGTACGCCTTGCTCTGCTTGGGCTTTCAGCTGGCCTATCTGAATTTTCAATTCTTCTCCACTCTGCATTCCATATTGCCCGGCCATGTAATTCCACACCTCATCGTCGCTCACTTCTATGCCGGCCGCCTCAGCGTGCTGTGCCATGATTTTTTGTGAAACCAGCGTATTCCAAATACTTTGGGATTGCTGATTAGAGTTCAGGTTTTGGTTTGAACGCATATTGCTCTGTGCATTCAGGTATTCTGCCAGTGTAATTGAAACTCCGTTGACATTTCCTACTTCATTGGGGTCACCGGTAAAAACTCTTCTCAAATAAGAATTCTCACTGAACAAGTCACCGGCCACAAATGCCAGCATAGCTACACCAATGGTAACAATCAACAAGCCTGTCTGCTTACGAATCTGTCCTAAAATTGCCATTATATCGTGTCTTTGTTTTTAATTTTAATCAGGTGGCGAAATTACAATAATTAAATCAATTTGAAAATTTGAATACAGGATTTTTTGATTATGAATTCACTAAAGTAAGCAAAACAACAGAAAGCAAGTGAATCAGTGCTTTTTTTCGTCGTAATATTTGATGCCCTGATTGTTAAAGAGCATGTATTCGCTTAAATCATCTTTGGCTTCCAGTCCGTTGTTTGCCTGAATTGAATCTCCTGTTTTTGTAATGATGTACACTGTGTCTTTTGTAAAAATCTGTCTTTCCGTTTTGTTCCAGAACAATTTATCGGTTTTTAGTGTATCTCCTTTTTCATTGATGACCACTACATTTCCTCTTCCCTCGTAGTAACCTTTTGTTTCACTCATCCTTGCCCAGTCAGCTTTCAGAAAACCAGGGGAATCTATATTTTTGTTAAAATAATTCATATGGAGTCCTTTGGGAAAAAGGGTGTAGGGTGAATCCAGCATTTCATATTCTTCAATCAGTGGGGAGTGAAGATCGATTTTGATGAATCCCGAATCTTTGTATATCACATGTGCATCAATCAGCGATCGGCTGGGAAAGTCCCGATTGTCACTCATTCCAGCCGTTCCATCATTTTCTCCGCAAGCAAAAAAAATCAACAAAATCGCATACAATGTTTGCAACTTTTTTCTATAAAACATTCGGATATGCGAAAAAAACAACATGCTGAATTATTAGTCAATCACCCGTTTTCTAAACCATAAATCGTTGATGGTAAATCCAATTTTTGCATTGAAATAGTTTTCCTTGAACGGAAGACTTTTGGTATTCCCCATAGAACCTACTTCAAAACCAAGATTCAGCATTGAAGCATCTCGTTCTTTTCCAATCGGCAGACCAAAACCCAAACTGAGTCCGTATTGGCTAACTCGTTGGTCATTGATTTTGATGGGGGTGTCTTCATAAAAAAATCCACCACGATAAACCACGCGATTGAAATAGCTTTTGTAGCTGTTAAAATCAGGGATCCAATAGCCCCCGGCAGAAATTCTGAATCTTGAATAAAGTTTCTCATTATGGAGGCTGGGTTCTACCGAAAAATTGTTCCAATTACCCCAGTCGAATTGCACACCTGCCATCCAGTGTAGATCTTTGCGGTAAGAAACCCCCAAAGAAAGAGACTGCGGAATTTTCAGTTTGCCACTTACTTTGCTGTACAAGACCGTGTCTATGTTGACTGGCTCAAGCCCTGACAATGCATAAGTAGTTGTCATGTCCTCAATCCGACTGGACAATTTTGTACCAAAGGAATAATTGAATCCCAAATCCAATCTGTTCTTGTTCTCAAGAATTTTTGTGTACATCGCCCCTACTCCAAGTTTTATTCCTTTGGCTTCGGTATTTCTCAGATAATCAGTTCTAAGCGCAAGTCCTTGTGTAATAATGGTTTCTGTTTTGGTCATTTCCCCAAAAAGATAATCGGCTTTGATGCCTACACTGAAATCATTCGAAATATTGTAGGAACCAATCAAATTAAAAGAGTTGATTCCTCCTTCTCCTTTGAATTGATCCTGATAGGTTACTTCTTCACCTTTGATTATGGATCCCAAATTGTATCCGATGGTTGAATAAGGTCTAAATCCAATTCCAGCCCTGAATTTCTCGCCCACAGGAAAAGCAAGCGAAAGATTGGAAATATAGGTGGAGTTCTGGGTAGAGTGATTTTCTTCGTCCCTGAATTGTCCGGTGTGACTGCTCACGCCAAAGCTAAAACTGGTCATTCTCAAATCTCGATTTGCTGCAGGATTGATGAAGTTCCCACTTGCTGAATAAGGATTTAGTGGGATTACTGACAAACCGCCCATACCGGCCTGCTCAACATCCTCATTGAGCAGAAGATCTCCGATGCCCAAAGCGGAATAAGGTGAAACTGAGGTCTCTTGTCCATTAGCATATGCAGACAGAATCAATAGACCCACAAGAGTCACAACGCTACTTAATTTCATGCGTATTATTCTAAATTCAAGTGCAAATATGATGATTAGATTGCAAATTGCAAAAAAGCAAGGCAGGAATTGGCTGTTAATAAACTTATAAATTCATTTGCTTGACCAATTATTCTCAACGGCCTTAAAAAAATTTTTGTGATTATAAAAATGTGTTATATTTGCAAACTCAAATCAAGTGGGTGCCTTAGCTCAGTTGGTAGAGCAAAGGACTGAAAATCCTTGTGTCCCTGGTTCGATTCCTGGAGGCACCACAACAAAAAAGCCCTGTCTATCAGCAGGGCTTTTTCTATGAATTTTGATTGAAGTATTAATTATTGATGAATTTCTTTGAAGCAATCTCACCGGTTTTGGTTTTAACAACCACAACAATGATTTGATTGCCGAAGTTCTGCATACCCACCTTGTGTTTGTTCTTGTTGATGTCCTGTTTACTGTAAACCGGGCGGCTGTTCAAATCAAAAACTTCCACTTCCACTATTTCATCGATGGATGATGTAATGACAATTTCACCGTTGATTTTTGCAAAATCAATTGCATTGCTGGCTGATAATGAAACAGCTGTCATTGAGCTTTTGGGTTTATAAACAATCTTAAATCTGTTGATAAACTCACCTGCTCTGGTATTGAATTTATAGGGTTTGCTGCTCAGATTTACGGTTTTGTTCAAAACCTTGTCATACAGATAAATCGACTGTCCGTTGCTGAAAACACCTTCTTTGTCGTAAACCGTAATAATATAGGTTCCTTCCTGGTATGCCCTGTAACCCAGCGGGACTTCATCGTACACACGGAAAGGTGCGCGTCCTTGAATCACTACCTGATGACCTTCGGCCATAGTAAAAATATCGTCTGAATTGCCCAGCGAATCCGAGTCATCCAGCCAATACTCGTCTCTTCCTCCTTCAAAATAAACCATTGCCGTCATCACTTCCATATTGGAAGGTGACCTCAAAGTCAGCCAAAAACGGTCATCTTCTCCATTCAAACCTTGTGGTTTTCCATAATATTCATGCCCATTGTTTTTGATTCTCAAAGAATTATTGAAATGAACATCTCCTGACTGAAGTGCCTTCACCAAAAAAGCTCCGCCCGCATTGACTTTGCCATTAGGTATTCTCACATCTTCTTCACCACTTGTACTTGGTGCAGCTATGCCTGAATTATTAAGAGCATTGTAAATTGCATAATTCACACCATTGTATCCAGAACCCTGTTGTTCAAATATTTCATTGTTTCTGTTGTCCCAAAATTGAATGTCTGGAGTTATGAGCTGGTCATTGTCAAAATAAAATTGACGAAGGTCAAAGGCAGATGGATAAGGATTTCCAATCAGGTTATAGCCTTGTCCGTTTTTCTCTATATAATATGTCAACTCACCGTTGAAAGGGACTCCCTTGAAGGTTGCATCTCCGTTGCCAATGCTTCCCTCCTTCATAGCCAATCCTCTACCGGCAATGTAACCACCATCAGTAGTTTTAAATAAATCGGTAGCTTCATCATATCGTAGCGCATATGAACTTCCGGGATATATTTGTTTCAGGTTCTGGCCTATCAATGGTGAAATCGCAAAATTGTATTGTTTTCTTTCTTCTGAGAAAGTGAATTTTTTCTTTAATGTAATTGCACCTGAGTTTTCAGCTTCATTATTGATTTGAATCAGATTCGCCAGATTCTCTACTATGAAGTTGTCCTGATTTTCTTCGCCATTATGAACAAAGTCTGTCACCGTCAGTGCACTACCGCTCAGTAAAGTAAATTCGGCACCGTCTTCTACAGTTAGATTTCTTGCAAAAGCTGTATCAGTATCGAGTTGTACGGTTTTGCCTGCAGGAATTCTAACGCAATTATCAGCCGTAGGTAGATTTCCTCCTTCCCAGTTTTCAGACGCACTCCAGTTGCCGTTGGTGGCTATAAAGTTAACATCGTTTGAAGTAACAATCATTTCAACTCGGTTGCTCTTCACAATGCCGTTGTCGCCTTCCAAATAGAAGGAAGTAGTTTCGGTAATTTCCGGATTCCAGCTTTCACCTGAATGGGTGGTTTTGACTGGCGTTTCATCACTCTCATTGAGATACCAATTGATATCAGCCTGTGCTGTAGCACTAATGGTAACTTCGTCACCACTGCAGAAAGTATCTGAGAATACAGACAAAATTTTGGGCCCTGCAGGTGCTGCGCTAACTGCATATATATTGGCGATATTGTTTGTTGTGGTAGAATTAATGCTTCTTACACGAATTTCACTCACTTTTCTGTCTTGGTCGAGATTTTCGAAACTGATCTGAAAAATTCTGGGATTGTCTTCAAAATATACAGGTGTTGAAAACGGGTTCCTTTTGATGTAAGAACCTGATGAAGCAATATAGGGGGAGTCTTCTGACCATTCTTTTACCACTATGTCCTGAAAAACATCGTTATCTCCTGATTCATACACTACTTCGATATTCAATATCGGTTGCCCGTTGCTACCTGTCGCTGCAAGGTACACTGTGCTGAGTTCCATCGGATTAGTCAACATAAGTGTAGAAGTGGTCTGATTATCAGTAATTTTAAGTGAGTTTGCTGTGCTGTAATCCTGCAAATAATATTTTAATTCAGCAGGGGTTTCTGTTCCGTCTGAATTTTTCAATACTCGGTTTTTGGGAAGTCCCTTTTGAACAAATGCGTTGTTCAATACTGAGCCGTTTTCAGCCCACACAAAATTTGATTCTGAGCCATCTGCACAAGCTGTAGTTGTATCATTTGGAGTTCCGCTACCATCTGCAATGACATCCTGATTAAATCCACTTACTTCCAGCGGGGTATAGCCACCGGCAACAAAACCTTCTGCCAGTGTCCACGCACTCGGAACTTCAGCACCTTGGCAATTGGCCCTCACTCTATAATGGTATGTCTGTCCTGACTGTAGTCCTTCAACCTGAAAAGCTGTTGCTGTGGTTGTAGCTTCAGGGATTCCGTCAAATACACCGCTCTCATTCCATTCCAAATCATAGGAAACCACATCTGAGCCCAAAGTGGGTTTAATCCAGTTCAAATTGGCAGCGGTATGTGTGATATTGGTTGCACTGCTGATTAACGGAGGATAACATGAAACTGGAGCCAGCACTTCAAATTCATAGTCTTCGGATTCTCCGTAATAAATCATTCCTTCATAATTCATGTTGGTACTGTTTCCAAATTTTTCACAAGAAGAAAAATTCATATGGAAACTATAGTCTGAAGAAGGGTTCCCCGGGCCATAAAAATAAATACCATAATTGTTTCTGATTCGGATTCTGTATATCCCAGGAGAAGTTGATTCAGGAATATAAAAACTGAACTCCGTTGTCTCCACTCCTCCATTGCTGTTATAAACCAATTCAAGTGGCTCTTCAAAACTCGAAGACTTGTTCCAGTCAATCCAAGCTTTAAAACGAGAAATATGGTTCCCTTGTGCTTTGACGGTGATGATACCGCCCGGATATTGTTGGGCTTTGTTTGGTAAGTTTGTAAAATCCTGATATCCACCGAGCTGGTTATTGAAAGTACTTGTATTTTCAATTGTTCCAGTTAAATCACTTTCAAAAATGACTTTTTGAATGTATAATTCACTCGGGAACTGGCTTCTTGATACACAATAGGAATTCTGAGCAGTAGCATAACTAATTACTCCTAAGAACAATAATGTTGAAAAAAGTCGATGGACGAATTTTTTCAGAAATCCAATGGAGAAATGATCCTCCAAGGATAAATTAGGTTGGTTCAGCATTTTGGTTTAGGTTTGGTTGCACAAAAGTACACCAATTTTGTTAAATCACAACTTTTTATTGAGTTTTTTTTACTGTATTTGAGAGAGTTGACACCCCTTTTTGAAAGGGGAATTAACCCCTGAAGACAAACCTGTGTGATATTCAGCTCTGCATTGAGAGAGTCTGATTCCACAATCTCCTTATGAAAAACAGACATTTTTTCAATCCTCTGGCTTTCTGAGCTGAATTCCCTTGAAAAGATAAATGATGCCAAAGAGTGAAGTGACTGTTGTGAAAACTGAAAAACAGAGTGCCACAACCGCTGATACATCGGGATTGAAATCATGCCATTTTGCACCATAATAAAACACCGCCTCACGGATGCCGATTCCTGCAAAGGAGACAATCGACAACACGCTGGAAATCAAGAAAAACAACAAGTAAGCAAGTTCGTCTGAATCAATTAGGAATGCTTTCAAAATAAAATAAACACAAAATAGTTGTAAAAACTGTACAATGACAGAATAGCCAAACACTAAATAAATCCTTTTCTTGTATGTATGCAAATAACGAATGACCCATTTTAGTACAAGTAAAGTTAGAAGAACACCAGAAATTCCAATGGATAAATGCCAAATCCAACTAAGCGGTGACGGAATAAAAAGTATCAGCACAGAAGCCAGAAAACCAATGGCCACCACTCCTAAAAATCTCTCAATGAAAACAATCTCACCAATTCTTTTCAAGGATTTACGATAAGTTTTGTTCAGCAGATAAACTTTGTATGCGTCTCCCCCCACACCACCGGGAATAAAAAAATTATAAAACATGCCCAGCAGATAAAGTCTAAGATGGTTACCAAATCCAAGCCTTATACCGATTTTGCGGATGAAAACATCGAAACGAAGCACCGAAACGAAATGAGATGTCAAAAAAAACAATAAACCGAGTACAAAGCTGAACGAACGGGTCTGCTTTACTAAATCTATAATATTTCCCCAATCAAGCTGACTGAATATCAACCAAACAAGCCCAACACTGACGCTGATTTTAAGGAGTGTCTCTATTTGTTTTTTCAACACGGGTTTCACAACTGTGTATTTTTCTGATTGTATATGGTTTTTTTTGTTGTGATTCAAAATAGGTGCGCATTTGTAAATCTATGATGATTCCAGTAGTGAAAAACTGAACTCCCAGAAAAAGCAAAAGAATCCCCAGAATCAACAGTGGGCGATTACCAATATCCTCACCCAGCCAAAATTTTACTACCAGCAGATAAGCCAATATCAAACCGCCCAATGTACAAGAAAAAAAACCAATGTTTCCAAAAAGATGAATCGGTTTTTGTGAATATTTTCGTTGAAACAACAACAAAATTATGTCATTCAACACCTTGGTGGTTCTACCCAAACCATACTTTGATTTTCCATACAATCGCTGATGATGTTTTACATTTACTTCGGTGATTCTGGCTCCGTTCAGATAGGAAAGCAAGGCAATGTAACGATGCATTTCTCCATACAGATTCAGTTCTTTGGCGGTTTCTCGCTCAAAAACTTTTAAGGCACATCCATGGTCCTTGATGTCCAATTTGGTCAACCATCTGATGAGAAGGTTGGCGACTTTTGACGGAAAAGTTCTAAAAAAAATGTCTTTTCTGTTTTGTCTAACACCCATGACCAAATCCCAATCTTCGTTTTTGGCTTTGCTGTACATCATAAGTATGTCATCCGGATCATTTTGCAAATCTCCGTCCATGGTGATGATGTAATCTCCTTTGGCATAATCAATTCCAGCTGCCAATGCCAGACTTTGTCCATAATTTTTTTTAAGCTCTATCAATACCACTTTCGGGTGGTTCATTTCACTTATCTTTTGACGGGTTCTGTCGGTAGAACCATCATCAACAAAAATGATTTCAAAATTTATTCCTGTGAGTGCAGCCTCAAGTCGTTCTATCAGTAGGGTAGCGTTTTCCTCCTCATTATAAACCGGAATGACCACTGACAACTTTTCATATTTTGAGTTTTCAATCATTTTAAATTCATATTTTAGCGCATATAATCGACTGGCTAAGATAAAATAAAATTGATGAGACGCTATTCTCAAAACAGATATTTCTACTATTTTCTGATTCTGTTTGCCTCCGCAATCCTGTGTTTCATCAATCTGGGAGAGCCTCCGATTTTCATCCTCGACGAAGCAAAAAACGCAGAAGCAGCACGAGAAATGCTAATGGCTAACAATTGGCTGGTGCCTGTTTTTAACGGTGAACTAAGGGTTGACAAACCTCCACTTCATTACTGGATGATGATGATTTCCTATAAAATTTTTGGTATAAATGCATTCGCAGCCCGTTTTTTTTCTGCTTTCTTTGGTTTGTTGACCCTACTTTCGGCTTATCATTTCACCCAAAAATATTTGGACAAAAAAACCGCTGCACTCACTGCTTTCATCCTTTGCTCTTCCATTTTTTTTGTACAAGAATTTCATCTTGCTGTTCCTGACCCATACCTTATATTCTTTCTGAGTTTCGGACTGTTTAATTTTTATGATTTCTACAAAACCGGTAAACAAAGCAGCGGGCTGTTTTTCTATTTTTCAATAGGTCTGGCTGTGCTCGCCAAAGGTCCAGTAGCAATCCTGCTCCCCGGTCTCATCATTTTTCTAATTCTAATTTCAAAGAAGGAGCTCAAACTAAAAAACATACAACAACTCAAACCCATACAAGGTTCATTGATCGTACTTCTAATTTCGGCTCCATGGTTCATTAAAATACATCAGTTGACCATGGGTGAATTCACAAGGGGATTTTTTCTGGATCATAACATCACTCGGTTCAGCAGTGAAATGGAAGGACACGGCGGACTTCCTTTCGTTACTTTACTTTTTGTGCTGCTCGGTTTACTTCCGTTTTCATTTTTTCTGGTTCAGGGCGTGTTACATGGATGGAAAAACAAAAAAACTGATGATTTTATTGGATTTTCATTTATGGTTTCGGTTGTTTTTGTAGTCTTTTTCAGCATTTCATTCACCAAATTGCCCAATTACCCCATGCCATCCTACCCTTTTCTTGCGGTCTTGATTGCTTATTACCTGAAGTTTGTGCTGAATGGAGAAACCGGACTGAAAGCATACAAAATCAGTTTGTGGATTCTTTTCGGCATCACTGTTTTGATTCCGGTTGCTGCCTACATATTATTGACTTATGTAGAGCCCGAACTCTATAGTGTTCATCTGTCAGCGATTCAGCTTGCCATTTTGCCGGCTGGCACCTTACTTTCTATCTATTATTTCAAACAAAAGAAGCTTCTTGAAAGCATACTTGCACTCGGATTTTGTTTTATGTTTCTAAGCCTTGAACTCTTTCAGTTTATCTATCCTGGGATTTCAAAAAGCGCTCCGTCTGTTGTTGCTAAACAAGTCATGAAAACAGAGGATGAAGCAGTCATTTATAAAGGTTATGATCCTTCATTGCTTTTCAATTTCCAAAGAACATTTGAAATCAAAGACAGCAAACAACAAATCATTGACTTTGTGCAATCTAACCCTGATGCGATGATAATTACAAAATCAAAATTCTACGAATCTGATTGGAAAGATGAAAACACAGAGGTGCTGTTGTGGCAGAAAGCACTTTTTGAGAATTACACCTTGGTCATTTTCAAATTGAACTGAATTTTGATTACTTTTGCGGCACAAAATGGATAAAAAAGTAGTTGTCATCACCGGCAGTTCGTCCGGCATAGGGAAAACGCTGGCCAATTATTTTGCTGTTAAAGGTCATGTGGTGTACGGTCTGTCTCGCTCAAAATGCGAAAATCAGGACTTTGTTCATATTTCGACTGATGTGACCGACTTTGAGAATGTTTACAGAAGTATTCAACAAGTGCTGGACGAGTCAGAGCGAATTGATGTTCTAATCAATAATGCAGGAATTGGCATGCTTGGCACCATTGAGGATGTAAAAAAAGAGGATTTTGACAAATTACTGAATGTAAATGTATATGGAGTAATTTATACGATGCAAGTAGTTTTACCGTTGATGCGCAAACAAGGTTCGGGACACATTGTCAACATTTCTTCCATAGCCAGCAACCATGGTTTACCATTTCGCGGATGCTATTCGGCATCCAAATCTGCAGTGGACAGAATCACGGAATCTGTCAGACTGGAAAACCAGAATACAGGCATTGAAATTTTTTCGCTGAGCCTCGGGGACATCAAAACTTCAATTGCCGAAAGCAGAATTTACAGTACAGTCTCTCCCTATTACAAAGAAAGCTATTTGAAACTTCAACACGCAATAGACGAAGAAGTGGGAAAAGGTCTGGCACCCGAACAAATTGCACCGAAGATTGAAAAATTCATCTACAAAAAAAATTTAAAGTCACATTATACTATCGGCAAACCTGTACAGAAATATTCAATCACACTGAAAAGAATTTTGGGACAGCGGTATTTTGAAAAACTGGTTGCGCGCTATTCCAGACTCGACTAAGTTTGGGTTGTAGAGAAACAAACAATTTTTCATACACAAGAGAATCAATTAGTTGAAAAAAATTGAACGGTCAGATTATAGATGATAAAAATCTTATTTTTCGTTGGAATTGAATCAATCGATTGGCTTATATTTGCACAAAATTTAAAACAAGAAATCAAACGAATTTAATCTAAAAAATAATGGCAAATTCAAAAGGTAAAATTGCACAGATTATCGGACCGGTAATAGATGTTGTTTTTGAAAACACTGAGGAACTTCCAAGAATTTATGATGCACTCGAAATCAAAAAAGAAGACGGAGTATCTCTGATACTTGAAGTGGAGCAACACATTGGTGAAGATACCGTTCGTTGTATTGCGATGGATTCCACGGATGGTTTGTCAAGAGGTCAGGAAGTAATTGAGTTGGGTGGGCCAATCATGATGCCTACCGGTGATTCGGTTAACGGCCGTGTGTTTAATGTGGTTGGAGATGCCATTGACGGATTGGGGAATGTGGACAAAACAAACGGATTGCCCATCCACAGATCGGCTCCCAAATTCGACGAATTGTCAACTTCATCAGAAATCTTGCTGACTGGAATCAAAGTTATCGATTTGGTTGAACCTTATGCAAAGGGTGGTAAAATCGGTTTGTTCGGTGGTGCCGGTGTAGGGAAAACGGTATTGATTCAGGAGCTGATTAACAATATTGCAAAAGGGCACGGTGGCTTGTCTGTTTTTGCCGGCGTAGGTGAAAGAACCCGTGAAGGAAATGATTTGCTGCGCGAAATGCTTGAGGCTGGAATTATCCGATACGGCGATGAATTCATGGAATCTATGGAAAAAGGCGAATGGGATTTGTCCAAAGTGGACAAAGAACTGGTCAAAGAATCAAAGGCAGCCTTTGTTTTCGGACAAATGAACGAACCTCCAGGTGCGCGTGCCAGAGTGGCTTTGTCAGGTTTGACATTGGCTGAATATTACCGTGATGGCGACGGAACCGGTCAGGGCCGTGATGTACTTTTCTTTATTGACAATATCTTCCGATTTACCCAAGCGGGTTCTGAGGTATCTGCATTGCTTGGCCGTATGCCGTCTGCAGTAGGTTATCAGCCGACATTGGCTACAGAAATGGGTTCTATGCAGGAGAGAATTACCTCTACCAAAAGAGGTTCCATTACTTCCGTACAAGCGGTTTATGTACCGGCAGACGACTTGACAGACCCGGCACCTGCAACAACATTTGCCCATTTGGATGCGACTACAGTATTGTCTCGAAAAATTGCTTCATTGGGTATTTATCCTGCTGTGGATCCACTGGATTCCACTTCGAGAATTCTTTCTCCTGATGTTGTGGGTGAAGAACATTATAATACAGCTCAGAGAGTAAAAGAAATCCTTCAACGATACAAAGCACTTCAGGACATTATCGCAATTCTGGGAATGGAAGAGCTTTCGGAGGAAGACAAACAAGTAGTTCACAGAGCAAGAAGAGTACAGCGATTCTTGTCTCAACCCTTCCATGTAGCAGAGCAATTTACTGGAAATCCAGGTGTATTGGTTGACATCAAAGACACCATCAAAGGATTCAATATGATTCTTGACGGTGAGGTGGATCAGTATCCTGAGGCAGCTTTCAACCTGAAAGGTACCATAGAGGATGTAATCGAAGCCGGTGAAAAAATGTTGGCAGAGGTGAACGAATAACCCCGGTCAATTATCATAAAATGTTTATAAAATAATCACAATGCAATTACACATTATAACACCACAGTATGTTGTATTTGAAGGCGAAGTGGATTCGGTGACCGTGCCCGGTATGGGAGGCGAATTCCAGATGTTAAACAATCACGCAGCAGTGGTTTCATCGCTTGACAAAGGCACGGTAAAAATCAAGGTGCATTCAAAGTCCACCATAGATTACGAGGGCCTGAGCGGTCATCTGAAACAATCACCGGCCAATGAATTTATTTATCTGTTTGACATCAATGGCGGAGTGGTTGAGATGAACCATAATGTGGTTACTATTTTGGCAAATTAATTCAGTTTTAAATTAATAAACAGAAAAATCCCGGAAGTTGATTACTTCCGGGATTTTTATATGCATGCGTAGCCAAAATTATTCAGTCAACTGGGCAGTAAGGAAAATTCTTGCCATGTTTTCGTTCATATTTGAACAAGTAGAATTGGGTGCTCTGTCACCATAAACCAATGCCACATTGGATTGAGCTCTCAAATTTCTTGCATACAGACTCACTGTATGATTGCCCGGACTCATGTCTTTAAAGAGACCGTTGATTTCAAACTTTTTCCACGAACAGGCCGCATTATCACTGTTGATGAATTTTCTCACTATTTTCAGTTGTCCGTCCACAAAAAGTCCGATGGCAAAACTATAGAAATTCGATGTTGTATTGTTAAGTTGAGCCATTCCCTCTGCAGAGATAAACACATCATTGGTACCGCTGGTGGGCGAAACAGTAACACTTACATTCAAATTCGTCCATCCAGTTGTTCCCGAATTCTCAGTAAAGGATGGTGGTGAAGAGGGCCAGCTATTCACCGACACTCCTGATGTAGAGTTCTGAGAAAAATTGCTTGTTTTCTGTATGATTGCTTCTGCATCACTGACCCTAAAGTTTCTTATCCATCTTGGATTAGGAAACTGTGGGGGATAAACTTGGGTGTCCCAGAAATATAATCTGTTTGTGTTCGTATCAAAGACGGTCAGACCATAAATTGGATTGGGAACTGTGGTTGCATCTTCGGCATCTGTCAGCGCAACTCTTGGAAAAAGAATTCCTGTTTCAGTATCTCTTACCTCCAGAATTGCTGTGGGATCAGGTGTGCCCCCTGCTGGGTCTTTGGTAATCAAAACCTGAGCACTTGCCGTTCCAAAAAGGGCCAGCATTAATATAATTATCGCATTTTTTTGAATATTTTTCATGGTATCAGAAATTGAAAGGTTGGTTAATTAGAACAACAGAAGACATTCTTGCTTCAAAATCGTTCAGGTGATTATTGTTGGTATTGTTACAAGTGGTATTGCTGGTATTCCTACCCCCCCAAGTAATGTTGTTGTTACCACCGCTTTGCTCCAAATTTCTGATTGCAAATTTAACGGTATGGGAACCCGCAGCTATATTACTTGCCTTCCCGTAAACGGTAAATGCCCTATAACTACAAGTTTCTGATTTGGAAAGCACTACCGGTTTGATATCTACCAATACATCGTCTATAAACATTCCAATAAGACTTCTTACGCTACCTGTTGTACTACTAGTGTTTGAAATCTGTGCCATACCGGTAAGTGTAAAAAGTATTTCATTGGTTGAACGATCCACATCAATCGCAGTGGTAAGATCATTAATTACAGCCCAGTCTCCGGAAGACAATGCATCTCCTTTGGCGCTTAGTGTGTTTGAAAAAGTATTGTTATTGAAACTCAACGGACTCTGGTTTGTTTTTGAATAATATTTGGTCAGGTTGTCCAAAAGGAAACCGTTCAAATCAGAAAACAGGAAGTCCCATTTGTTACCTGTCCAGTAATAATATCCTACACCGCCCACCAGATTGGTGTTGGTATTGAAAATAATCAGCGACCTCTGTGGGTTTGGGATGGTCACATTGTCTGTGATGCTTTGGATGTATATATTTGGAATAGAAATCCCTTTGTCGGTTGCATAGATCTCGAGCATGGCAGAGGGATCGGGGTTATTGGTATTGATTCCGACCTGTGCATTCATATTGATTGTGAATAGCAACAGGAAAATGTAAAATAATTTTTTCATGATTTAGTTGTTAGGTTTTTCTGAAATTTGAATACTCACAAGCGTACGGGCAATGTCATCGTTGATATTTGTACAACTGGGGTGTTTGGCTCCAAATACAAGCCCGCCGTTGGGTTGATAAGTTCCGTTGGCATTATTTACCCTGAAGGTTTCTCTTACTTCTACAGTATGTGTGCCTACATCCAGATTGTTCGTGGTCATAAAAACATTAAAATCACTGTACAAGCAAACCGAATCCCCATCAAGAGTAAAGTTCCTCACCGCAGCAATACTTCCGTCAATAAAAATTGCAACTGCATAAGAATGAGACTGCAAGACAGCTACTGAATTGGTCTGCACCGTACCTCCTACACTGATAGACAAATTGTTGATGGGTGAAAAAATATCAAAAGTCTTGGTTGTACCCGGAATCAGTTTCCAACGAGTACCCGGTGTATCTCCAATGTTATATGTAGTTGCACCAGTTTCATCATCATCAATAAGTACGGCATTTGATTCTGCAATTTCAGTTCTTACAATTCCTGCGTATGCATACACATTTCTGGAGTCAATCAAGGGTTCCCATTTGTTGGACAACCAGGTATAAAATCCCATGCCCACATTTGGGTCAGCATTATAAACAAAAAGAGTTTCTGCAGGATTGGTGACAGGAGATGGATTGTTCAAGTCGGTCAACATCACATTTGGTATCAATATACCTTTGTTTGTTGATTCAACCCTGAGTACTTCAGAATCATCCAAACTAACTGAATTGTTTTCACTAATTCCTATCTGTGCTGTTAGGAATGCGCCGAGCAACAATGCCGGCAAAGTCATCGTAACTTTCATAATTAGGTTCTTTTTTTAGGTTCTACAAATCTATAAAAATTATTTCGAATAAAAACAAAATTCACTAAAACTACTAAAAAAAGCTCCCATTACCAATGTACAGGGAGCTAACAGTGCTTTTGCTTCAAAATTATTTTATCAATATCTGTAATAATCCGGCTTGAAGGGACCTTCCACCTTCACGCCTATATAATCGGCCTGTGACTGGCTCAGTGTTTCTAGTTCAACACCCAGTTTGGGAAGATGAAGCCGAGCAACTTTTTCATCCAAATGCTTTGGAAGCATATAAACTTTGTTTTCATATTTATTTGAATGATTCCAAAGTTCAATCTGGGCAAGTGTTTGATTGGAAAATGAATTAGACATCACAAAAGAAGGATGTCCGGTGGCGCAGCCCAGATTCACCAAACGACCTTCAGCCAATACAATAATCTCATTTTCACCTATACGGTATACATCCACTTGAGGTTTTACCTCATATTTTGTAGAGCCGTAATTGTCGTTCAGCCATGTCATATCGATTTCGTTATCAAAGTGGCCAATGTTGCACACTATGGTTTTGTCCTTCATCTTGTTGAAATGCTCTGCGCGCACAATACCGAAATTTCCGGTGGTGGTGATGACAATGTCCGCATTTTCTACAACAGTGCCCAGTTTTTTGACTTCATAGCCATCCATAGCTGCCTGTAAAGCACAAATCGGATCGATTTCAGTCACCGTTACAATGGCACCAGCACCCCTAAAAGAAGCAGCGGTTCCCTTGCCCACATCTCCATACCCGCAAACCACAACTCTCTTTCCGGCCAGCATCACATCGGTCGCACGGCGAATCGCATCCACCGCTGACTCACGACAGCCGTATTTATTGTCAAATTTGGATTTGGTCACCGAATCATTCACATTGATGGCAGGAATGGGCAATGTGCCATTCTTCATTCGCTCATACAATCTGTGAACCCCAGTGGTCGTTTCTTCTGAGAGTCCCTTTATACCTTTCGCCAGTTCGGGATATCTGTCAAAAACCATATTGGTCAAATCTCCGCCATCATCCAGAATCATGTTCAAGGGTTTTCTGTCTTCACCGAAAAATAATGTCTGTTCGATGCACCAGTTAAATTCCTCCTCACTCATCCCTTTCCATGCATAAACAGAAACCCCCGTTGCGGCAATTGCAGCCGCAGCATGGTCTTGGGTCGAAAAAATATTACAAGATGACCATGTTACTTCCGCTCCGAGTTCAACCAAAGTTTCTATTAAAACCGCCGTCTGAATCGTCATATGCAAACATCCTGCAATTCTCGCTCCCTTCAATGGCTTCAGCGGGCCAAATTCCTCCCGAATACTCATCAGACCGGGCATTTCAGCCTCGCTCAGTTTGATTTCCTTCCTGCCCCACTCTGCCAGTGAAATATCCTTAACTTTGTATGGAATGTATTCAACTTGTGTGCTCATAACTCTAAATAATTTTCTATTTTTGAAATTTGTCTCAATAACGAGCTTGCAAAGTTACAAATCTAATTGTTCAATCAAAAATGCCGATTATCAATTCTTTATACAATGATGAATATACCAGAATTGTGTGCTGGCATCTAACCGAATCCGATGAGGACTTGCTCGATTATCTACAACTCAGCCCATACAGAATCATGAAATACCTGACACTGAATCCAAAACAGGCAAGAGAATATCTGGGGCTCCGCGCCTGTCTGAAAGTACTGGGGCTCGATTTTGAGGTATATTACAACCAAAAAGGGAAACCATATTTGCCGGCCAGCCGACAATTGTCCATCAGCCATTCGTTCGATATGGTGTGTATCGGACTGAGTCAATATTATATAGGTGTAGATATCGAAAAAGAACGAACCGAAAAAATTCTGAACATAGAGAATAAATTTATCAGACACGATGAGCAGGAATGGATTCCTGAAGAAAACAAAGGAGAGTACCTGCATATCATTTGGGGAATCAAAGAAGGACTCTACAAACTCAACGGAGGAAAACTCTGGAATTTTCTGAAACATTACAAAGTTGAAGCTTTTGAACTGAAAGAAAACCAAGCGATTATTTGCTGGCTTTGGGAAGATAATGAACGAAAAAAGTACAGTGCCTATTATCAAAAACTCCTTGACTATTATCTGGTGTGGGTACTGGACGAAAATACAGAGACCGGTTGAAAATCCACAGCGTAAAAAAGTACTTTAAACAAAAATATATAACTTTACAAAAATTATTCGGAATGGAACACAATCCAATATTGGTCGCAAGAGCAGACGCAGCTGAACAGGCCACTTTCTATAGAAAAACATATTCAAATGTCGCTTTTGGCGTACTAGCATTTATCGCATTCGAAGCTGTATTGCTCAGAATTGACCCTTTGGTGAACTTCATGATGGGGCTTCAGGGCTATTCCTGGCTGTTGCTCTTGGGTGCATTTATGGCGGTCACATGGGTGGCACAAAACCTGACCTATAGGAATGCCGACAAAACCATACAATACGCTGGTTTTCTACTTTTCATTTTGGCAGAAGCCGTCATTTTTGTCCCATTGCTTTATCTGGCGATGAATTTTGGCGGTGGCCCACAAATGATTATGCAGGCAGCGGTCATAACGGGTACTCTTTTCCTCGGACTCACAGCTGCAGTACTCATGACCAAGACCGATTTTTCTTTTCTTAGAACCGGTTTGGTCGTAGGATTTTTTATTGCCATCGGCCTGATTGTGGCCGGAACCATCTTCGGATTCAATCTGGGTCTGTGGTTTTCAGTAGGGATGGTACTGCTCGCAGCCGGAAGTATTTTGTATTCGACCCATCAAATAAAAAATGAATTCGGAACAAATCAGTATATACCCGCAGCACTTTCGCTTTTTGCCTCATTGATGCTGCTATTCTGGTACATACTGCAAATCCTGATGTCAAGAAGATAATTCAACAAAATACCGACAGCCCAATGATTGGGCTGTTTTTTTATGCCAGAATTATTTTACACATTATTCGAACCGTACAAAACCTACGAGACCTGGATGATTGCACTTGAAATCATTGCAGTAACCATGGGTGTTGGCAGCGTTTTCCTGTCGCTCAAGAGAAACATCTGGGTCTATCCTGTAGGCATTATTTCTACCGGCATTTATGTGTATCTCTTATATGTTTTTGGCCTTCTGGGTGATTGCTTGATCAATATTTATTATACTGGAATGAGTATATACGGCTGGGTGCTCTGGTCCAAAAACACCACCGACAATGTACATATCAATGTTTCTGTAGCCAGTAAAAAAGAATGGATTCAGGCCTCACTGCTTTTTATAGGAAGTCTGTTATTGGTCATTTTGGTTTATTATTACAAACCATGGCTGGACAATGATTTCGATTTGCAGGGTGTCACCATCGGACTTCACCATCTTGACTGGGCCAACTGGCTCGATGTTTTTACCACATCTGTATTTCTAATTGGAATGTGGCTAATGGCCAAACAAAAACTGGAAAACTGGTTGTTCTGGATTATAGGTGATTTGATTTGCATCCCGATGTTTGTTTACAAGGGGTTGATTTTTACATCACTACAGTATTTTGTGTTTAGTATTCTGGCAATTATTGCTTATTTTGAATGGAGAAAAAATTACAGACTCAATCAATAAACCCATGGAATTCAATCCAGATTCCTACCTGAGAGGTGTGCTCCATCGATGAATTCCACCAGTCTGACAGCATGACTTCCGTCCAATACAGATGGTCTATTATCGGTAATTGACGCCATGACTTCGGCCATTGCTTGCGGATGAAAATTTTTGGTTTCTGTTGAATGCTTTTCTTCTGCTTCCACTCCTTGCACATTGCAATACAACACCTGGTTGAGATACTGATCTCCAATTTCAATCGTGCCTTTCTCTGCCATCAGCAATATGCTGCTCTTATAGTTTTTCTGGTAAATCGAAGTGGTGAAAATCATACTTCCTTTGGCATTGTCGGCATTAAATTCAAGAAGACCACTGTCAGGAAAATCGGTGACGCCTTTGTGGTTGAAATTAAAAAAAGAAGAATGGAGACAGCTGGTTTTTTCAAACCAAAAATTCATGATGTCAACAAAATGGGAAAACTGAGTGAACAACACTCCGCCGTCCATTTCGCAAGAACCACTCCAATCGCGTTGTTTGTAATAATCCTTGTTTCGGTTCCAATAACATTGAATGTTGACCATATAGATTTCGCCCAATTTATTTTGTTCCAACAGTTGTTTAACAAAACGAACCGGCGGCGAGAATCTTAGTTGCATGGATGAGAATACTCTTTTCCCGTTTTTATGGGCAGCCTCCAGAATCTGCATTGCATCGTTAGTATTGAGTGCCATTGGTTTTTCAATCAGCACATGTTTGCCTGCATTCAAGCAAGCAATCGCATGAGATTTGTGATAACCATTGGGTGTTGCGATACAAACCACATCGGTCTGGAAATCGGTTTTCAGAAAATTCTGAAGCGAATCAAAAACAGGCACCCCAGGGTTTTCCCCTTCAAAAGCAGAATCAACGATGGAGATCAACTCTGCACCTGCGGTTTGTTCAATCGCTTTTTTGTGTACTCGGCCGATATGACCGTATCCCAGAATAGAAAATTTCATCATTTTGGTATTGTTGTCAGGTAAATTCCTCTCCTTTGTTGAGCTTCAGGTCACTGACGAAGGTTTTAATCCTCTGGTCTTTGTCCATACCACATATCAACAATGCTCTTTGGGTGTCCACAACGATGTAGTCTTCCAGCCCATCCACCACCACCGCTTTGTTTTGTGTGGTATAAATCAACGAGTTCTTGGAATTATAGGTCATGATGTGTTTTCCTTTTTTCGCATTTCCTTCCTTGTCTTTATTAGAAAGTTCATAAAGCGATTTGAGCGTACCCAAGTCCGTCCAACCAAATGAAGAGGGAATTACATAAACTTCTTCTGATTTCTCCATAATCCCGTGGTCTATCGATATCATCTGTAGCAAAGAATATGTTTTTTTTATGTTCTTAACCCTTGTTTCATGGTTCATCAGGCTGTTGACTTTTTGAAATGATTCATACATATCTGGCAGATGTTTCTTGAACTGTTTCAATATAACTTCTGCTCGCCAAATAAAAATTCCGGCATTCCATAAAAAATCACCCGACTGGCAAAATGCTTCGGCTAACTCAAGTCCAGGTTTTTCAGTAAAGGTTTTCACCTTTTTCAGTGCCTGTCTGCCTTCGGTCAGAAATTGTATATACCCGTATCCGGTGTCGGGTCTTGTGGGTTTGATTCCCAATGTAATCAGTATATCTTTTTGATTAGACTCTTTCAGTGCAAGTCTGAGCTTTTTCAAAAAGCCCTGACTGTCCATAATCACATGATCAGATGGTGCCACAACAATGTTGGCTGCCGGATTGATTTCGTATATCAGTTTTGCTGCATACAGATTGCTCGGTGCAGTATTCATTCCCTTTGGCTCGGCTATGATTTGATGAGGAGTTAATTCGGGCAACTGTCTCAGGGTCAACTCTGTGTATTCAGCCAATGTCACCACAAAAATCTGATGCTCGGGAATCACTTTTTTTAATCTGTCAAAGGTACTCTGCAACAGCGTTCTTCCTGTGCCCAGTACATCATGAAATTGTTTGGGATATTCAGCAGTGCTTAATGGCCAGAATCTGGATCCCACTCCTCCGGCCATGATAATTCCAAAGTAATTATTATTCATTCGTCAATTATTTCATCCACAACTACCTGCCCGCTTATCAAATAAGAGCGGTTGTTTTTCAATTCCCTGCAAATATATCTTATTTTTCTTTGTTTCCCTTTCAGAAAAATTCTTTTGCCAAGTCTGAAACGCTGCCCTTCGGGCAGTCCCTCAAGCAGATTTCCGATGTGCTCTTCGTTTACAAACAGTGCCTTATTCAAAGCCACATCGGCCGCCATACTCGCCTTCGGGCGATAAGCATGGTTTCGTATCAATGGTCTGACTTCTTCATTATAAATTTCTGCACTTTCAAGCAGCAAATCCCTGAAAACCGCCTTCCATTCTTTACCGTGTGGTTTGATGTTCCGCGAATAAGTTTTTCTGGCAATTAAATGCGCAATTTCATGGGTCAATACAAAGAAAAAGGCTTCGGGTTTCAATGAGGAATTGATACTAATTTTGTGCAAACGGTTTTTGGGTTCATAAATATAATCCCCCAATTTGGTTTTTCGGTTCGCTCTAAGTTGGATGACAACTGAAGAATCTTTGAGCCATTCATACAAATATGTGATTGAATCTTCGGGCAGATGTTTTTTTAGCAACTCTAAATTCATCGTTGAAAGATACAAACTTTATCAGAAAAAAAAGTCTAATTTTGCAGCCTATGTTAAAAGCTTTAGGCTATATAGGTCTTTATTTTATCTTTCTGAAGAAAGTCTTTATCAAACCACAGGGAACCAAGATGTTCCGCAAATTGATTATGAGAGAAATCTGGGATTTGGGCATGAGTTCCATCGGCCTGGTTTCGTTCATTTCGCTTTTTATGGGTGCTGTGACCGCTATTCAGATGGCTCAGAATTTTCAGGGAGCCGACATTCCGGTGCCGGACTATTATATTGCCTATGCTACCAAAGTGGTATTGATTCTGGAGTTTTCGCCAACCATCATCTCTCTTATCTTGGCGGGCAAAGTAGGTTCTTATATCGCTTCAAGCATTGGTACCATGCGAGTAACCGAACAAATCGATGCACTGGATGTGATGGGAGTCAATTCCCCTTCATATTTGGTCATGCCCAAAATCATTGCTTCTGTTCTTTTCAATCCAATATTGATTATGATTAGTATCGGCATGGGAATTCTGGGTGGATACATCATAGGTGAAGCGACGCAGATGTGGTCAAAGTCAGATTTCATCATCGGACTACAAATGCCCATGGCCAATCGTCATTTCGTTTATACCTTTATCAAAACGATTTGCTTTGCATTTGTGATTGCCACCGTACCTGCTTATTATGGCTATCATGTAGAAGGAGGGTCCTTGGAAGTCGGCCGTTCGAGTACTTCGGCTGTGGTTTGGACTTCTGTTATTTTAATTATATTGAACTTGGTATTAACCCAAACGATTCTCAGTTGATGATAGAAGTGAAAAATTTGCGCAAGTCTTTTGAAGACAAAGAAGTGCTGAAAGGTATTGACACTGTATTTGAAGCCGGTAAGACCAACTTGATTATCGGTCAATCCGGCTCGGGAAAAACAGTTTTTCTGAAATGCATGAGCGGGCTGATTGTACCAAGTTCCGGCCAAATTCTATTCAACGGAAAAGACACCTCTAATTTCACCTACGAAGAACGACAAAAACTCAGGAGCGAGATTGGCACGGTTTTTCAGGGAAGTGCCTTGTTTGATTCGATGACAGTCAGGGAAAATGTTCGCTTTCCACTCGAAATGTTTTCAAATCATTCAGCAAAAGAAATGAACATGCGAGCTGAACAAGTATTGGAAAGAGTCAACCTCACAACCGAATCCTTTAACAAATATCCGTCTGAAATCTCAGGAGGAATGCAGAAAAGAGTAGCCATTGCCAGGGCCATCGTCAATAACCCCAAATACCTTTTTGCAGACGAACCCAACTCGGGGCTTGACCCACAAACTGCAATGGTCATTGATAAATTGCTGCATGAACTCACCGTGGAATACAACACAACCACCATCATCAATACCCACGACATGAACTCGGTGATGGAAATCGGAGAAACAATAATTTTTCTTAAAAATGGTTATAAAGAATGGGCCGGAGACAAAAACCAAATCCTCACCGCAGACAATGATGCCGTGATTGATTTTGTCTATTCGTCCAAGCTCTTTACTAAATTGCGCGAAGTATTACTAAAAGAAAAACAAAATTCATCAAATAAAAATTGAAGTTTATGAAAAAGTTATTTTTAATCGGTTTTGGAATCATTTCCATGTCCGCATTTTCACAATCCATTGATTTCGGGCTGAAAGCCGGACTGGTGTACAATACCGACAAAGGTGTCGTTAAAACACTTTCAGACACATACAATGAAAAAGGAAAAGGTTCGATGGGCTTCCAAGGCGGTGCCATGATGAGAATCAAAGCTGCCGGATTTTATGTACAACCGGAGTTGCTCTATACCTCATTCAAATATGAATTCGATGACAGCGACGGTGAACTCCAGAAAACCCGTTTGGACATCCCCATCAATGTAGGTAAAACCTTTGCTCTCGGACTGGTACAATTACAAACAGGCCCGGTAGTCTCAATCAATATGAAAGACAAACTCAAAGGATACGACTCACTCAAATCAAAGGACAAAGACGACCTGAGCTTGGGTTGGCAAATCGGGACAGGCTTGAACATCAAAAAATTAAACCTCGATTTGCGCTATGAATTCGGACTAGGGAAAACCACCTCCAAGTTCCTTCAGGAAGCATCAGAAAAGGAATTCCAAACAGAAAACAGAGTCAATATGCTGAATTTCTCAGTCGGTTACTTCTTCTAATCCATCGTTTTGAAATAATATCCCCCAATTTATAGGCAAATAAATTGGGGGTTTTTAATTTTCAATTTATTTTTGGGGTAAATATCAAAAAAGCTTACTTTTGCACACTTGAAATAAAATCAAAATGGCTAAGAGTACTAAAAAGAAAAAATATGCAGCCGAGAAGGTTCTCGACAACCTCAACGAAACTGCGTACAAAGCAGAGAATTTCTTTGAACAGCATTCAAAAGTTATCATCTCTATCCTTGGGGTTGTGGCACTGGCTGCCATCGGATATTTTGTTTATCTGAAAACGGTTGTGGAACCCAAATCAGAAAAAGCACTCAAAGAAATGGTGCAAGCCGACGATTATTTCAAACAAGACTCAATGAATTTGGCACTCAAAGGCATGCCCGGAAACTTTTTGGGCTATGAGCAAATCATCAAAGAATACAGCGGCACAAAAGGAGCAAATCTAGCACTCTACAAAGCCGGTATCGCATATTACAAACTCGGTGATTACGCATCAGCGGTAAGCTCACTCGAAAAATTCAGTACAGACGACAAAATACTGACAGCACAGAAATACGGCATGATTGGCAACGCACTGACTGACTCGGACAAATCTGAACAAGCAATTCCTTACTATGTGAAAGCAGCCGAAGAAACCGACATAGAAGTGCTCAAAACCATGTACTACACCAAAGCAGGAAAAATCGCCATAGAACTAGGAAACAACGAAGAAGCACTCAACTATTTCCAGATTCTGGAACAAAAATATCCGAATGCAGGCAATGGAGAAGTCGCCAAATATATTGAAAGACTAAAATACGCAACAGGTGTCAACTAAAGATAAAAATCTGTCACATTTCGACAAGCATAATTTACCCGATGCCGGAACTTTTCGTTTCGGCATTGTCGTTTCACAATGGAATTCGCATATCACACACAATCTGCTGAAAGGCGCTGTGGACACACTGCTTGAACTCGGCGCAAGACCTGACAGAATCAACTGTTTTGATGTACCAGGAAGCTTCGAACTGATCCACGGTGCAAATCAACTGTGCAAAGGTGAAATCTTTAATGCTGTTATCGTTATCGGAAGCGTTATCAGAGGAGAAACTGCACACTTTGATTATATCTGCCAAGGCGTTACAGAAGGCATCAAAGACTTGAATATAAAGTACAATACACCGGTTATTTTTTGCGTATTAACCGACGACAATGAACAACAGGCCTTGGACCGTTCAGGTGGAAAATACGGAAACAAAGGCGTAGAAGCAGCAGTGGCAGCAGTACAAATGGCCAATTTCGGGAACCACTGATTCAAAGCCCCTATTGTAATTGAAGAATAATTCTCGCCAAAATATCACCTGATTGGCAAATCTATCTTCAATTTTTCTAACTTTGCTTACTATGTTTCTGGAGAACACCATAAATCATTCAAAATCGAGCGGTTGGATTGAAGTCATCTGCGGCTCAATGTTTTCAGGAAAAACAGAAGAACTCATCCGCAGAATCAAACGGGCAGAATTCGCAAAGCAAAAAGTCGAAATCTTCAAACCGGCTGTCGATAACCGTTATGATGAGCAGGAGGTCGTTTCGCACAACAAGAATTCAATTGAAGCCACAGCCGTTGAATCGGCGTACAATATTCTGATTCTGGCAGCCGATTGCCAAGTTGTGGGCATAGATGAAGCTCAGTTTTTTGACGAAGGAATCATAGAAGTCGCCAATAAACTCGCCAATTTAGGAAAAAGAGTAATCATCGCCGGACTTGACATGGATTTCAAAGGAAGGCCCTTCGGCTCCATGCCCCAGCTGATGGCTACCGCAGAATATGTGACCAAAGTACACGCAATTTGTGTGAAAACTGGAAATCTCGCCCATTATTCACACCGAAAAATTACCAGTGACAAATTGGTGGAAATCGGTGAAAAAGATGAATACGAACCATTGAGCAGGGCCGCTTTCTGGGAAGAAATGAATAAAGAACAAATGTGACTGTACACTGCAAAAGCATTGTACAAATGAAAACCATATAGATTGATCGATTATAAAATCAAATTACTGGCAGAAATCATTCATGCCGAAATCACTGGAAACCCAGAAGCTTCGGTGAATGAAATATATTTTGATTCGAGAACGATATTCAGTCCAGGGAAGGCGGTTTTTTTCTCATTTTCAAACAACGACCAAACCTATGTAAACGACGCCTACCAAAAAGGAATCCGGGTATTTGTGCTTTCAAAAATCGGCGATATTCAGCAAGACGCTGTTTATCTGAAAGTGGACTCTCCACTGAAAGCACTTCAGCAATGGGCAGAATACCACAGAAATCGATTTGACATACAAACCTTGGCCATCACAGGAAGCAACGGTAAAACAATTGTAAAAGAATGGTTGAATCAATTGCTATGGAAAGATTTTTCAATCGTCAGAAGTCCTAAAAGCTACAATTCACAAATCGGGGTACCCCTGTCAATTTTAAAGATTAACCAAAAAAATGAGCTTGGAATTTTTGAAGCCGGAATTTCTAAACCCGGAGAAATGGAAGTATTAGAAAAAATCATCCGCCCACAGATCGGACTACTCACACATACCGGAAGCGCACACCTCGAGAATTTCTCATCCAGAGAAGAGCTGATTCTCGAAAAACTAAAACTATTCAAGAATACTGAAAAAATTATTTTCAATGCCGACGGTGAGCCTGCTTCACATTTGGTCAGAACTACTTATCCCGACAAACAACTCATCACTTTCGGCACAGGAAGCAATAACCATTTACAACTGATTCAGGTACAAAAACAGGACAATTGTCAAAAAATTTCATTCCTTTTTAAAGAAAAAAATTATCAAATAGAAATCCCCTTTCCGGACAAAGGTTCAGCAGAAAACATGCTTTGTGTGCTGACTTTTCTCAGTGTACTCAACATCGGTTTTGAAAATTATCTGAACGACTGCAAGAGTTTGCTCCCCATAGAAATGCGTCTCGAAATCAAAGAAGGTATCCGTAACAGTCTGATTATTAATGACAGCTTTAATTCGGATTTGCATTCGGTGAAAGTAGCACTTGATGTGCTCGCTCAACAAAGCTTCCCCAAAAAAAGCCTTGTCATGACCGATGTACTGCAAAGCAGCCTCAACAAGGATTTGCTATACAAAGAAGTAGCAGAACTCGTCAATTCCTATTCGATTGATGAATTGATTCTGATTGGAAAACACATTACGAAATACAAACATCTCTTTGATGCCAAACCAAGGATTTTTCCTGATACTGAGGAATTCATAAAATCACTCAACCTACTGAATATCCACAATGAGGCTATTCTAATCAAGGGAGCGAGACACTTTGAACTCGAAAAAGTTTCAGCACTTCTCGAAAAACAATCCCACGACACAGTTTTGGAAGTCAATCTTCAGGCCCTCACCGACAACCTGAATCACTTCAAAAATTTGCTGAAACCATCTGTCAAAATCATGGCGATGATCAAAGCGAATGCTTACGGAGCGGGAAGTTTCGAAATCGCACACACATTGGAACACCAACAAATCAATTATTTGGGAGTCGCTTATGTGGACGAAGGTGTGGAATTGAGAAAACGAGGAATCAGCACCCCAATCATGGTCATGAACCCCGAACAAAGCAGTTACTCACCCATCATCGATTTCAAACTCGAACCCGAAATGTACAGCATCAGAGTGCTGAAGCTTTTTGTGAAAATCCTGAAAGAAAAATCGATTTCTGAACCTTATCCTATTCATCTCAAAATAGATACGGGTATGAACCGACTTGGATTTAAATCAGACCAACTCAAGGAACTCATAGATTTTCTCAAAAACGAAAAATCGGTCACCATCCGTTCTGTTTTCACACACCTCGCCACTGCCGACATGCCTGCTGAAAGGGAGTTTGCTCTGCAGCAACTCAATCAATTCGATAGTGATTATTCATTGATTTCAAACGAATTAAACATTCAACCCATCAAACACGCACTGAACACACCCGGACTGATTCACTTCTCTGAGCGGCAATATGACATGGTCAGGCTTGGAATCGGGTTGTACGGATTCATTGATGAGCCACAGGTACAAAAACAACTCAAAACAGTACTGACATTCAAAACTGTGATTTCAAGAATCAGCGAAATCGATGTGGGCGAAACCGTCAGTTACGGAAGACGATTCAAAGCAAACAGAAAAACCAAAATCGCCACACTGCCCGTTGGTTATGCCGACGGTATTAGACGAGCACTTGGCAACGGAAAATGGAAAGTCAACATCCATGGAAAACTCGTTCCTGTCGTTGGTTCGGTTTGCATGGACATGCTGATGGTGGACATCAGCGGCGTTGATTGTGAAGAAGGTGACCAGGTCATCATCTTCGGCGATAATCCATCGGCCGCCGACATGGCGAAAGCCATGGATACCATTTCGTATGAAGTACTTACATCGATCTCACAAAGAGTCAAAAGAATTTACTACAAAGAATAAAATACCACCTTCCAAACTGATAAACAACGACTTGAGCCCAGCAAGTATGCAAATCATCAAAAGGTTTTGTATATTTGTGAAATTCGCACCGGCTTAATGCGGTAAGCTCAAATAATCAAAATTATTTTTAATCTATTTTATCAATGCTAAAAGAAGTTTTAACAGTGGACGAAATCAGGGAAAAGCTTGCTAAATATTGTGTTTATCAGGACCGATGCCAGTGGGAAGTGGAACAGAAATTCAATGAATTCAATCTCATTCCCGAAGCCAAAGACCAGATCATGATTTACCTGATTCAAAATGATTTTGTGAACGAAGAACGGTTTGCAAAAAATTTTGTACGCAGCAAATTCAACCAAAAAAAATGGGGTGTCAACAAAATCAGTATGGAACTGAAAAAGAGAAAAATACCGGTCAACCTCATCAGAATTGCAATGGAGGAAATCGACAAGGAAAGCTATATGAGCACGCTCAATCAATTGTATAACACAAAGAAATATTCGCTCAAACACGAAAGAGACAGTTTGAAAAAAAAAGGTAAAATCAGAAGATACCTGCTGCAGAAAGGTTACGAAAGCGAACTGATTTATGAATTGCTTCGCTTTGATTAAAAACTTGCGTATTGTTTTGATATCTGTCAAAAAACCTTAATTTTAACCCAAATTAAACACAGATGAAAAAGAATTTTGTTTGGATACTGACAGTCATTTTTTCATGTCTGTCACTGAATTCTTGTGATCCTTGGGAAGATGAATTCGGCGGAGACGGCGGCAATACACCCGAAGAACCTGAAGTATCCATGCTGCTGAAGGAAATCAATAAGATGACCGGAACCGTGGAGGGCAAAGCAACATATACTTTTGATGGGCAGCAAAGATTAACAAAAGTGGTTGAATACGACGACATTGCAGACCAGACGACTTATATTGAAACCTCTTATCAATACCCGGGGGAAGGAAAAATAAATTTATCTGAAAAGGCATATGAGGGAGGCGATTTGGTTTATACGACCACAGCTGAATTTGAAATATTGAACTCGACATCCATTCATGCTGTTATTCAGAATGACTTTATTGGCGAAATGATTTCCGACATTACCTACTCAACACCCTGCGGAATAAGTAAAATAGTCAATACGATAATGGTTGAAGGAGAGCCTGTCACCACCACCCAGACCTTTGAGTATTTCGATCAGCAATGTAGCTCAATGGAATATCTGGACGGAGACTGGGACGAGACTGTCTTCAACGACGATAAATTTTCTCCCAAAGCCGACCCATTAAAAAAAGCAATGGGGGTGATTGAGAGAAATCCTATCAAAATCGAAGCACCCGGTAATGAAGTTGAAACCATTACCTACCAATACAATGAAAACGGTTATCCGATTTCGGCAAGCCATGTGTTCAGCCCCGAAAGTGGCGAAGATGATTATACTGAAAGTTTTGTTTATCAATAATTAACTATAAATAAAGAATCCCAGAGGGTATGCTCTGGGGCATCCTTTTTATTTTAGAACGATTCATTCGTATCTTTGTGAAAATTTTCTGAATGAAAGCCTATTTCGCAGAAACCACCGTCCGTTGGTCTGATTTGGACGCCAATATGCATATGGCCAACGCTTCTTATATGAATTTCACCAGTTTTGCCAGGATTGAATTTCTGAGAAATTGCGGCATTACACTCAAGGATTTTGCACATTTCAAAATGGGCCCGGCCGTGTTAAGAGAAGAAATTTCGTTTTTTAGAGAAGTACACGAAGGACAACAAGTAATGATTTCGGTTGTGCTCAGCGGAAATTCATCCAATGGGGAGATTTTTGAATTCGAACATGATTTGTACGACAAAAATACCGGAACCCATTTGGCGTATTCAAGGGTTTTTGGATTGTGGTTTTCAACAACCGACCGAAAAAGAATGATTCCACCGGAAGAAATTCAGAACAAATTGATGAACAACATAAATCCGAAGAAATTGAGGTTGCTCTCGTTCAAAGACTTGAAAGAACTCCCCATACACCCAAAAAATATTGCCCCAAAAATATTTGAGAAATGATGGAAGACAAAGAACAGTCGCTAACCCCGCTGGAACATTTTGGTGAATTCAAACTCATCAAACACCTCACCGATTCGTTCGAAATACAAAACGAGTCCACTATAAAAGGAATCGGTGATGATGCTGCAGTTCTGAATTACAAAGACATGCAAACTCTTGTATCTACTGATTTAATGGTGGAAGGCATACACTTCAATCTGGCGTATACTCCGCTCAAACATCTTGGATACAAATCGGTAATAATCAACCTGAGCGATATATACGCCATGAATGCCCGTCCCGAGCAACTGCTGGTCTCAATAGCGGCTTCTAATCGTTTCCCGGTGGAAGCATTGGAAGAATTGTACGAAGGCATCAAAATCGCCTGCAAAAAATACAATGTTGATTTGGTGGGCGGCGATACCACTTCCTCCACAAGCGGACTGACACTCAGTGTAACGGCCATCGGCACGGCTTCGAAAGACGATTTGGTTTACAGAAACGGTGCTGCCGAAAAGGATTTGTTGGTCGTCAGTGGAGATTTGGGAGGTGCTTATTTGGGACTACAAGTTTTGGAAAGAGAAAACGAGGTTTTTAAAGTGAACCCTAATATGCAGCCCGACCTTGTGCCGTATGACTACATAGTCGGTCGGCAACTCAAACCCGAAGCCAGAAAAGACATTTTTGAACTGCTAAAAAAATTGCAGGTAAAACCCACCTCAATGATTGATGTTTCCGACGGCCTTTCGTCAGAAGTGATTCATCTCTCCAAACACAGCGGTATGGGATTCAGGATTTATGAAGAAAAAATCCCGCTCGATCCCATGGTCATCAGAACGGCAGATGAGTTCGGAATCAATCCTGTGACTTGTGCGCTCAACGGAGGTGAAGATTATGAATTGTTGTTTACAATTGCACAATCCGATTTTGAAAAAATCAAAGGAAACCCGCATCTGACAGTAATCGGACATGCCACAGAAAAACAAGACGGTAACTATCTACTATTGAAAGACAGTGATGCTGCCGTTGAACTAACTGCCCAAGGCTGGGACTCTTTTGAAAAATAATCTACAAAAGAAGAATCAATCATTCAACTTCAAGACTGCCAAGAATGCGGACTGAGGCACTTCCACCTTACCGATTTGACGCATCTTTTTCTTACCGGCTTTCTGTTTTTCCAATAATTTTCTTTTTCTGGAAATGTCGCCTCCGTAACATTTTGCCGTCACATCTTTTCGAAGTGCTTTGATGGTTTCTCTGGCTATAATCTTTGCACCAATGGCTGCCTGAATCGGAATGTCAAACTGCTGTCTTGGAATCAGGTCCTTGAGCTTTTCACACATTTTTTTGCCGATGTTGTATGCATTGTCCACATGAATCAAAGCCGAAAGTGCATCCACTGGTTCTGCGTTGATGAGAATATCGACCTTTACAAGTTTTGACGGGCGCATGTCCAACGGTTGGTAATCAAAAGAAGCATATCCCTTTGAAATTGATTTCAGTCTGTCATAAAAATCAAAAACCACTTCTGACAACGGCAGTTCAAAAATCAGTTCCGCCCTGTGTTGTGTCAGGTAATGTTGGTTTATCAGAATGCCTCGTTTTTCGATACAAAGCGTCATCACCTGACCAATAAAATCAGATTTTGTGATGATAGACGCACGGATATATGGCTCCTCCACTCTGTCCAGGCCTGATGGGTCGGGAAGTTCAGAAGGATTGTTGACCAGTATGGGTTTGTCAGGATGTTTTTGTGTGTAGGCTTTATAGGAAACATTAGGAACCGTGGTAATGACATTCATATTGAATTCACGGTCGAGCCTCTCCTGAATAATTTCAAGGTGTAGCATTCCCAGAAAACCACATCTGAACCCAAATCCCAATGCAGCAGATGATTCAGGCTCAAAAGTCAGTGAAGCATCGTTCAGTCTGAGTTTCTCAATCGAATACCTCAGTTCTTCATAATCTTCGGTATCCACCGGATAAATTCCCGCAAAAACCATTGGTTTGACCTCTTCAAAACCTTCAATGGGAGCTTCTGCCGGATGATCAACAGAAGTAATGGTATCACCGACCTTGACTTCACTCGCTTCTTTGATACCCGAAACAATGTAACCCACATCGCCGGTTTTGATGACAGGCTTTTCCAAATGCTTTAGTTTGAGTGTACCCACTTCATCGGCATCATATCGCTTGCCGGTGGCCATAAACTGTACTTTCTGTCCTTTGCGGATCTCTCCGTTTACTACCTTAAAGTACGCCTCAACGCCCCTAAAAGGATTATAAACAGAATCAAAAATAAGCGCCTGTAAGGGTGCTTTGGGATTGCCCGAAGGCGGTGGAATTCTTTGGATGATTTCGGTGAGCAGTTCTTCGACTCCTTCACCAGTTTTTCCACTCACCCTCAACACATCTTCAGGAGCGCAGCCAAGCAGATCCACAATATCGTCGGTGACTTCTTCAGGGTTTGCACTCGGCAAATCGATTTTGTTGAGTACCGGGATGATTTCCAAGTCATTTTCAAGCGCGAGATACAAATTGGAAATCGTCTGTGCTTGAATGCTTTGGGCTGCATCTACAATCAGCAGTGCACCTTCGCAAGCAGCAATTGATCTTGAAACTTCATACGAAAAATCGACATGGCCGGGGGTGTCAATCAGATTCAAAATATATTTTTCGCCCTCCATTTCGTACTCCATCTGAATCGCGTGGGATTTGATTGTAATCCCTCTTTCTCTCTCCAAGTCCATGCTGTCCAGCGTCTGTTCCTGAAGTTCACGGTCAGAAATGGTTTTGGTCAGCTGTAGCAGGCGGTCGGCCAGCGTACTTTTGCCGTGGTCGATATGGGCAATTATGCAAAAATTCCGTATTCTGTTCATTGAATGTTTTGAATGTGCAAAAATAAACTAAATTAACGGAATTGAAAACTGTCTTGGTCATTCAGAAAACCATAATTTTCACGGTGATTTTTTGTGGCTTCGTATAAAAGTTCTGTTTGGAGTAAATGCTTATTGACGCGGTTCAGTTGCAACTCGGTACCTATGGCATCAAAAGCCCTTGAGTTGCCTTCATATAACAATTTATAGCCGTCAGTCCCTAAGCGATTTACCCCGATGACATACGCCATATTTTCAATCGCTCTGGCTTTCAGAAGTGCCAACCACTGTTCGTTTCTGACCGCTGGCCAATTGGCAGGACATAACAGCACATCGTAGTCATCTGTATTTCTGCACCAAGCCGGGAACCTCAAATCATAACACACAATCAGCCTGAATTTCCAACCTTCGAACTCGGCCGTAACGATTTCGTTACCTGCAGTGTATGCCTCAGTTTCCTTGCCGTAGCCGAACAGATGTTTTTTATCATAGTGCCATTCCTTATCAGGTGTAACAAAATAAAAACGGTTGAGGAATTTCTCATTTTCGCGGGTAGAAACTGTTCCTGCTACGGCACACTTTTTCTTTTTGGCCAAAGCTTTCATCCAGCGGAAGGTATCTGAGAATGCGGGTTCTGCAATTTCATTGGGATTCATTGAAAAACCGGTAGTAAACATTTCAGGCATTAGGATTAGGTCTGCTTCGTAGCCTTTTAGCAATTCATCCAAAAAACCACGGTTTTTGTGTGGGTCTTCCCAAGCAATGTCAAATTCAGAAATTAATATTTTGAGTTTAGATTTCATCAGATACAATTGTGAAGAATTTTGAACAGTAAATTTCCGAAATATTTGCCACAAAGAAGAATTAAAGTTCGGTTCCTACAGATATTAACGGTTCATTTCAAGCAATTCGTCCATATATTCTCTGGTATTTGAAAGTCGGGGCACCTTGTTTTGTCCGCCCAATTTGTTCTTTGATTTCATCCAGTCAAAAAACAAATCCTCTTTGGCTACATTGATTATCAGTGGATTAAGGGTTATGTTTTTGTATCGTTTGGCTTCATAATCCGAATTCAGCTCCTGAAGGCTGTGGTCGAGGATTTGGGCAAAATGTTCAATATTGTCCGGTGCTTTTTCAAATTCCACAAGCCACTCATGGGCGCCTTTTTCCTTTTCTTTCATAAAAACGGGTGCGGCGGTAAATTCCTTCACAATCGCACCGGTTTTTTGACACGCTCTTTTCAATCCTTCGTCCGCATTTTCGATGATTAATTCTTCGCCAAAGGCATTGATGAAATGTTTGGTGCGTCCACTGACAATGATTCTGTATGGGTCTGTGCAGGTGAATTTGACAGTATCTCCTATTATATACCGCCAAAGTCCGCCATTGGTGGTGATAACGATGGCGTAATTTTTCCCGATTTCAACATTTTCAAGTTGAACAATCCTCGGGTGGTCTGCATCAAACTCTTCCATCGGGATGAACTCGTAGAAAACCCCGTTGTCCAACAACAAAAGCATGTCCTTTGAATCGCTTCTGTCCTGAACTGCAAAGAAACCTTCGGAAGCATTGTAAATTTCATAGAAATTCAGTTCTCTTCGCGTCAGTCCTTTGTATATTTCCTCATAGGGTTTGAAGCTGATTCCCCCATGAAAGAAGACTTCAAGCATCGGCCATACATCGTCCAACTTTTCTTTGCCGGTGATGTTTAGCACATTGTTAAGCAAAACCAGCATCCACGATGGAACGCCGGTCAGACAGCCGATATCTTCCTGAATCACTGCATTGGAAATTGCGCTCATTTTGGTTTCCCATTCGCTCATCAGTGAAATTTGTTTGTTGGGCGAATTTCTCAGTTCGGCATAGAAAGGAAGGTTGTCAATCAATATGGCCGACAAATCACCAAAAAGGGTGTCATATTTTTGATAAATTTCGCTGCTTCCGCCCAAACGAAGGTTTTTGTTTTTAAAAATTTCAGTATCCGGATGATTGTGCAAGTATATGGCAAACATCATTTTACCGGCTGAGTAATGACATTCTTCCAGTGATTCTTCACTGATTGGGATGAATTTACTTTTGGCATTGGTGGTTCCTGACGACTTGGCAAACCATTTGATTTTCCCTTTCCAACTGATGTCTGGCTCTCCTTTTCTCGCCCGGTCAATAAAAGGTTCAAAATCTTCATAGCGAACCAGTGGCACATGGGCGTTGAATTTTTCATATGAATCGATTTCATCAAACCCATAAAGCTTCCCGTAAACGGTATTGTGCGCGACAGACAAATTGTTGAACAAGATATTTTCCTGGGTTTCAATCGGATACTTGATGAAATTTTCTACCTGCCGAAATCGCTTTCTCATCAGCAGTTCCATTACTTTATTTATCAGTCCTTGCGCCGGCATAATAATTTGTAATTTTACTGCAAATTTAATCAAAACCAATGATTTTAGAAGGCCAGATTAGAAAGATGATTACCGAATACAAAAAACCGGTTCAGTATTATTTGAATTTAAAAAATGATTTTTTGGATGTCAATGCCCAATTGGGCAAAAAAATAAGGATTTACCACGACCACAACGAATGTCTCGGCTGTGGATTGGACAAGGAAATTTTTAGAATGGGTTTTTGCAAAAATTGTTTTTTTACACTGCCACAAGCCAATGAGAACATCATCAGGCCAGAATTGTCCACTGCCCATCTCGGCCTTGAAAAAAGAGACCTTGAATGGGAAAAGAAATTTGAGCTTCAGCCACACATCACTTATCTGGCGCTTTCCTCTGAGGTCAAAGTCGGGGTGACCAGGGTCTCTCAGATTCCTACCCGTTGGATCGACCAAGGTGCTACGAGTGCAATTGTTTTGGCAGAGACAGAAAACCGTTATCAGGCTGGAGTGATTGAGGTAGCACTCAAAGAACATCTGGCCGACAAAACCAATTACCAGCGGATGCTCAAAAATGAGGTGCCTGATGTGGATTTGATTGCGCAAAAAGATTTGTTCAAAATATATATACCTGAAGAAGAATCGATTTTTTATTCTACAGACAATACCCTTTATCAATTCAATTATCCGGTATTGAAATACCCCGAAAAAATCAAATCGCTCAATCTCAATAAACAAAAAGAATACGAAGGCATACTCACCGGAATCAAAGGACAGTACTGGATTTTTGAAGACAACACAGTCTGGAATCTAAGAGGACACGAAGGGTTTTATGTCATCCTGACCATCTGAATTTGCACAGTTTAATATTATGTATTCGCCTTTAAAAATTCCTCTGCCTTTTCCACCATGTTTTTGGAACCGCAGAAGAAAGGCACTCTTTGGTGCAGTGAGTGGGGTTGAATGTCCATGATTCTGTTGAATCCGTCGGTGGCCTTGCCACCAGCCTGTTCAGCCAGGAAAGCCATGGGGTTGCATTCGTACAAAAGTCTGAGTTTACCGTTCGGATTCTTGGTTCCTGACGGATAAATATAAATCCCGCCTTTTATCATGTTTCTATGAAAATCCGCACAAAGCGAACCGATGTATCTTGAGGTGTAAGGTCGGTCTCCCTCATCGGCCTGACAATATTTGATGTAATCCTTCACCCCTTGTGGAAACCTGGCATAATTCCCTTCATTTATAGAATAAATCTTTCCGTCTTCCGGAATCCTCAAACTGGGATGAGACAGATAAAAAGTTCCGATTTGTGGATTAAGTGTAAAACCATTTGTGCCTCTTCCGGTGGTGTAAATCAACATGGTCGAACTCCCGTAAACAATGTAGCCTGCTGCCACCTGTTGGTTACCAGCTTGCAGAAAATCTTCGAGTTGTACGGGGGTGCCTTGTGGGGTGATTCTTCTGTATATCGAAAAAATGGTGCCCACAGAAACATTTACATCTATGTTGGAAGAACCGTCCAATGGATCAATCAAAACCACATAATTGCTTTTATCTGAATTCTGAGCATTTTCAATTCTGATAAAATCTTCGCTCTCCTCGGAAGCAATCCCACAAACCACTTCTCTCTGCGAAAGTGTGTTAATAAAGACCGCATTGGCAAACACATCCAGCTTCTGCTGTTCTTCACCTTGGACATTCTCCTTGCCGAACTTCCCCAAAATGTCCATCAGTCCGGCTTGATTTACTTTTTGGTTCACAATTTTGCAGGCAAGTTTAATTGAACTCAGCAAACGAGTCAGTTCACCTGAGGAATATTTAAAATCTTTTTGCCTTTCTATGATAAATTCACCCAGTGTCTGATGGTCTCTTTCCAAATCCATTTTTTGATTGTTTATAAGAATACACAAATATCGTAAATTTATAGAATCATTTTTTCTTAAAAATAGAAAGATAACAATGTTTATCTTTGTCAGTCACTTTTGAGTAACTGTTGTAAATGAAAGTATTCAAATTCGGAGGCGCATCGGTCAAGGATGCTTCTGGCGTAAAAAACACTGCAAAGGTGTTGGAAGCAGTTGGTTGCAATGATATAATCATGGTGGTTTCAGCCATGGGCAAGACAACCAATGCCTTTGAAGAGGGGATTAAACTTTATTTTGAAAATTCTGATTACCAACAAAAACTCAACCAAATTCTCAATTTCCATCTCGATATAATCAGTGAATTATTTGAATCCGGACACCAAGTTTTTACTGAAGTTGAAGATCTTTTTGATGAATTGACACAATTTCTCCAAAAAAACAAATCGCCCAATTACGATTTTGTGTATGACCAAACCGTTCCCTACGGCGAGCTGCTTTCTACCAAAATCGTCAGCCACTACCTGAATCAGGTAGGAATCGAAAACCAATGGTTGGATGTTCGTGAATACATCAAAACTGATGACACATACCGCGAAGCGAAGGTGGACATGAACGAAAGCAAAAAAAATCTGGAGAAATTAACCCCCGGAAAATTTTATCTCACCCAAGGATTCATTGGTTCCGACTCCAATTATTTTACCACTACTTTGGGACGCGAAGGTTCTGATTATTCTGCCGCCATCATTGCCCATTGTTTGGATGCTGAGGACTTGACAATTTGGAAAGATGTGGAAGGGGTATTAAACGCCGATCCAAGGTATTTTGAAAACCCGATACTGTTGAAAAGTATTTCGTACCAAGAAGCGATTGAACTCGCCTTCTATGGCGCCTCGGTCATTCATCCAAAAACTCTGCAACCACTCAAACAAAAGGAAATCCCATTCTTTGTGAAATCATTCCTAAATCCTCATGGAGAGGGAACTCGCATTCAAAACGGGATGTCGATGGACCCCGATGTCCCCTGTTACATACTCAAAAAAAACCAGCAACTGCTGACACTGACCACCCGCGATTTTTCATTCATTACAGAAGACAAAATCAGCAGGATTTGCAGCCTGCTCCACCACCTGAAAATCAAAGTGAATTTGATGCAGAATTCTGCCATTACTTTTTCACTTTGTGTGGAAGATAAATTTTTGCGACTCGAAGAATTCATGAATGAAATCAGAGCTGAATATCTGATTGAATGCGAAAAAGATGTATGTTTATACACAGTCAGAAATTTCGAAAACAAATCGGTGCCTGAACCGGGTGAAGGTGAAGAATTATTGAGGCAAATTATTAAAAACACATTACAGCTCATTAAAAAGTGGCAAAATTAATCAGCACAAAAGACATCTTTCAGGCATCGGGTCTGAATAAATTCGGTCCGCCCGGCTATTTAGTCGCTTGGCTTTTTAAAGTCATCAGTGGAATTCCGAGCGTTAACCGGCTTTATTCTGGTGGGTATGAAAAAAACGCTGAAGATTTCCTGGAATACTTACTGGACGAGCTCAACATTCAATATAAACTCCACGAAGAAGACCTGAAAAGAATTCCCAAAGAGGGCCCTTTTGTCATCGTTTCCAACCATCCATTGGGCGCACTCGATGGCATTCTGATGATGCACATCATCGGAAAAAAGAGACCCAATTTCAAAGTAATGGGGAATTTTCTCCTCAGAAAAATTGAACCGCTCGAATCCATGGTAATCGCAGTGAATCCTTTTGAAACCCGCAAAGACGCCTTTAGCAGTGTGATGGGCATGAGAGAGGCCATCAAACACATCCACGAAGGATACAGTCTCGGGATTTTTCCGGCAGGTGAAGTTTCGGTCAAAAATGAAAAAGGAGAAACCGCCGACCGAGAATGGCAGGAACCGGTAATGAAGTTAATAAAAAGACTGAATGTCCCAGTCATCCCGATGTACTTTCATGCCAAAAACAGCCCACTGTTTTATCGTTTGTCAAAACTCAGCCCAAGCCTACAGACAGCACTGCTCCCTTCAGAAATGATCAGACCACGACTGAAGCCGATTCAAATCAGAATTGGCAAACCGATTTTGCCAAAACAACAATCAGAATTTCAAGAAACAAAAGATTTCACTGAATTCCTCAGAAAAAAAACTTACTCGCTTTCCTATTACTACAACCGCAGTTCACGCTTGATGGAAACCTTGAAAATCCCGGCCACCATTGCAATGAATACCCGGAACAGAAAGCCAAAAAAAATCATTGAGCCAACAGCTCCAGAACTCATTGAACAGGAAATTGTAGAACTGAGAAAAAGCGAAGATCTTTTGCTCTTCAAAAACAACAATTATGAGTGTTACTTCACCTGCGCAGCAGAAATCCCGAACATCCTGAGAGAAATCGGGCGTCTCAGAGAAGTTACCTTCAGAGAAGCCGGTGAAGGAACCAATCAGGAAATTGATTTGGATCGGTATGACATCCATTATCACCATTTGTTTTTGTGGGACGAAGCTGCCAAGCAAATCGTGGGCGCATACAGGATGGCGCTCGGGCATGAGGTTTATGAAAAATACGGTGTCAACGGATTTTATCTGAATGAATTGTTTCACATAGAACCAGAACTGTATCCGTTCCTGAAAAGTTGTATAGAAATGGGACGGGCATTTATCATCCCGCACTATCAACAAAAGCCAATGCCTTTGTTCCTACTCTGGCGTGGAATAGTGCATGTAACACTCCGTTATCCGGAAGAAAAATACATCATCGGTGGAGTAAGTATCAGCAATCAGTTTTCAGATTTTTCAAAATCACTGATGATTGAATTTATGAAATCTCACTATTACGACCCTTATGTTGCACAGTTTGTCAGACCCAAAAAAGAATTCAAAATCAAACTCAAAGACGCCGATAAGGAATTCTTTTTCTATGCTGCAGAGGCCGATTTAAATAAACTCGATAAAATCATTGACGAAATAGAACCCAATCTTCTGAGAATTCCGGTTCTTATCAAAAAATACATCAAACAAAACGCCAGAATCATCGGATTCAATGTGGACCCAAAATTCAATGACGCCGTGGACGGACTGATGTACATACGAATCAGCGATTTGCCAGAAAGCACTGTCAAACCCGTACTGGAAGAATTTCAGGCAGAACTCAACCGAAAATTAGAAACCGACAATGACAACACAAATCACTGATATATTAAAATAAAAAATGGACAATATCACAAGAGCAGTAGAATACTCATTGGCTTCTCCCGGTAGAAGATTCGCTAACTTCATCATAGACGGCATCGTCATCAATATTGTGTACAACATTATTGAAATCATAATGTACTACGGGAGCATTGGACTTCTGAATTCATTTTCTACAGAAGGAATTATCATTACAAGCATCTTTTCGCTGGTCTTTTATGTGTTATTGTATTCACTTCAAGAATATTTGCTCAAAGGCAGATCCATAGGGAAATATGTCACAAACACACGCGTGGTACTCCTCAATGGAGAAGAACCAGGATTCAACACTTATTTGGTTCGCTCGCTATGCAGAATGATTCCGTTCGAGGCGTTTTCATTTCTCTTCTCGGCTGCTGGATGGCACGATACTCTGTCCAAAACAAGGGTAGTAAAAATTAGTGATTTTGAAAGAATCAGAAGCCGGAATGATAATATCGAACAGATTGGCTCAGGAACCAATGATTAAATCATTCGGAGCAAATTCATTTTTGATGCTTGAATTTTAACCGACTGACTGCAAACGAATAAGATTTATTTTGAAGGATTGTTGATAATTCCTCTTTCAATCTGGCATATAAATCCGTAACTTTCAAAACTCAAATCATAACCAAAATTTTCAGGAATGTTCCTAATTTATGACACCGAAACCACCGGATTGCCAAAGAATTTTAATGCACCGCCAACCGACACAGAAAACTGGCCGAGAATGGTTCAAATCGCCTGGCAACTGCACGACAAAACCGGCAAACTCATAGAGAATGATAATTACATCGTCCATCCCGACGGTTTTGACATTCCTTTTAATTCGGTACAAATTCACGGCATCACTACCGAAAAAGCACTTGCAGAAGGTCATCCGCTGGACGAAGTACTCGAAAAATTCAGACAAGTACTGAAAAAAGCAGAAATCCTCGGTGGACACAACCTTGCATTTGACCAAGGAGTCATCGGTTCTGAATTCGTAAGATGTGGGCTGGACTACCATGAAACCGAACTCCCTGTGGCAGACACCATGGAATCTTCCATTGAATTCTGCGCCATCCCGGGAGGACGATACGGAGGATTCAAAACGGCAAAACTTAGTGAACTATACAAAATCCTGTTCGACGAAGAATTCGAAGAGGCACACAATGCATCGGCAGATGTGAATGCAACTGCACGCTGTTTTATGGAAATGATTCGTTTGGGTGTATTTCAGAAAGAAGACATAGGTTTGAGTGAAGATGAAATTCAACAATTTAAAACCATCAACGAGGATACTTTTCGACCCTTTGACATCGAGATCAAATCACAAGTTCAGGATTTCGTTGAGTCGGGTGCCGGAAAGTTGAAAACGCTGAACGAAAACAAAAAAGCTACCACCGACGCTCCTTATTTTCATTTCCACAACCACACTTTATTTTCGATTCTGACAGCGACCAGTTCAATTGAAAGTCTTGTCAAGAAAGCCATTGAGGAAAAAATGCCGGCAGTAGGAATCACCGATTCAGGCAACATGATGGGTGCATTTAAATTTGTTGAAGCCATTCAGTCTGCCAATAGTGCAAAACTTGCAGAAATAGAGAGAAGAAAATCAGAAAACCCAGATGAGAAACCAGAGGAATTCACTCCCATCATTCCGATTGTAGGCTGTGAAGTATATGTGGCAGAAAATTATTTACAAAAAAAATTCACCAAAGACCAACCCGACCGTAGATATACCCAAGTCCTGATTGCAAAAAACAAAAATGGTTATCACAACCTCTCCAATCTCTCTTCTGCAGGGTACACAGACGGTTATTATGCGGGTTATCCCAGAGTCGGTAAAGAACTCATTAAGGAATTCAGTACAGACCTGATTGCTACTACCGGTTCGCTGGACAGCGAAATCCCCTACCTCATATTGAATGTAGGCGAAAAACAGGCAGAAGAAGTGTTCAAATGGTACCTGGATTTGTTTTTGGACGACTTTTATGTGGAACTCATTCGACACGGATTGCCGGAAGAAGAAAATGTGAATCAAACCTTATTGAAATTCGCTAAAAAATACAGCGTAAAAGTGATTGCACAAAACAATACTTTCTACATCGATCAAAAAGATGCTGAGGCACAAGACATTCTTGTGTGTGTAAGAGACGGTGAAAAAAAAGCAACACCCATTGGCCGAGGAAGGGAAAAACGATTTGGCTTTCCCAACGATGAATTCTATTTCAAAACTCAGGATCAGATGCGCTCTCTGTTTTATGATGTACCGGAAGCCATTGAAAACCTATCGGATTTACTTGCCAAAATTGAACCCTATCCGCTGACAGAAGAAATCCTGTTGCCAAAATTTGATATACCTGAAGAGTTCAAATTCGAAGAGGACGAATTGGACAACGGCATCCGAGGTGAAATGGGATATCTGAGATACCTGACCTACGAAGGCGCACTGAAGCGATACGGAGAAATCACAGACGAAATCAGAGAAAGACTTGATTTTGAATTAAATACTATCGAGATGACCGGTTATCCGGGTTATTTTCTCATCGTCCAGGACATCACCTCTCAGGCAAGAAAAATGGGAGTCTCGGTGGGCCCGGGAAGAGGTTCGGCCGCCGGTTCTGCGGTGGCTTACTGTATTGGAATTACCAATGTGGACCCAATCAAATACAATCTTCTTTTTGAGAGATTCCTTAATCCCGATCGGATTTCAATGCCCGATATCGATATTGATTTTGACGACCGTGGTCGTGAGAAAATCATTCAATGGGTGATAGAAAAATATGGGAAAACCCAAGTAGCCCAAATCATCACCTACGGAACCATGGCTGGTAAATCGGCCATCAGAGATACCGGTAGAGTCCTTGACTTACCCTTGTCGGATGTGAATCGTATTGCAAAAAAAACACACATCAAACTCAATGATTTGTTCAGAATGGACGAATCTCAGCTCAAATCAAAACTCAATGGTGACGAACTCAATGACGCACTTGAATTGAAGAAAAATGCACAACATGACAATCTGGAAGGCGAAACCCTTCGACAGGCAAAAGTCATCGAAGGCTCTCTCAGAAACACGGGGGTGCATGCCTGCGGGGTCATCATTACTCCCAAAGACATCAGACAAATGGTCCCGGTGGCTGTCGCTAAAGATTCGGAACTGTTGATTACCCAATTCGACAACTCAGTGGTGGAAAGTGCCGGTTTGCTCAAAATGGATTTTCTTGGGCTCAGAACCCTGACCATCATCAATGATGCATTGGATTTAATCGAAAGAAATTACGGAAAGAAAATCAACATCAATGAAATTCCCTTGGACGACGAACTGACTTACGCACTTTTTCAACGGGCTGAAACTGTCGGAATTTTTCAATACGAATCGGTAGGAATGCAAAAGCACCTTCAGGAACTCAAACCTGACAAATTTGAAGATTTGGTTGCAATGAACGCACTGTATCGACCCGGCCCGCTCCAATATATCCCAAATTTCATCGCCCGAAAACATGGCAAAGAACCCATAGAATACGATCTTCCCGAAATGGAAGAATTTCTGGCAGAAACCTACGGAATTACCGTTTATCAAGAACAGGTAATGCTGCTTTCACAAAAACTCGCCGGCTTTACAAAGGGAGAAGCCGATGTACTAAGAAAAGCCATGGGCAAAAAACAGGAAAAGGTACTGGCCAAAATGAAACCTAAATTTCTGGAAAATGGAGCAGCCAACAATCATCCCACAGAAAAATTAGAGAAAATCTGGCAGGATTGGGAAGCCTTCGCTTCCTACGCATTCAATAAATCACATTCTACCTGTTATGCGCTGGTGGCCTATCAAACCGGTTATCTGAAAGCCCATTATCCAGCCGAATTCATGGCTTCTGTTCTGAGCAACAACATGAACAACATCAAAGATGTAAGTTTCAATATGGAGGAATGCCGCTCCATCGGAATCCCTGTTTTGGGGCCTGATGTCAACGAAAGCAGTTACTATTTTTCGGTCAACAGCGAAGGCGCAATCCGGTTTGGAATGGGGGCTGTGAAAGGCGTTGGCAGCAATGCGATTGAAGCCATCATTGCTGAGCGGGAGGCCGCTGGAAAGTTTGAATCCATTTTTGATTTTGTACAAAGGGTGGATTTGCATCAAATCAACAAAAAAACATTCGAAAACCTGGTGCTATCAGGTGCATTTGACCAACTCGAATCCAACCGTGCTCAGTTTTTTTATGAGGAAGGCGGAAGCAGCAATCTAGAAAAATTAATCAAGTTCGGAGCCTCTTTTCAGGAATCCCAAAACAGTGCACAAACTTCACTCTTTGGCAATATGGCCGACGAAATCGAAATCGTTAAACCCAATTTGCCGGTGTGCCAGCCTTGGAATACAATTCAACGGCTTAACCGAGAAAAAGAAGTGGTAGGAATCTATATCTCTAACCACCCACTGAACGACTACAAAGACGAAATAAAATTCTATGCAGCCATTGGACTCAAGCAACTGAAGGGCAATGAGGGAAAATTCAAAGGTAGGGAACTGAATATTGCCGGAATAATTTCTGACGCTCAAATCAAAACTTCGTCAAAAGACGGACGGGAGTTTGGTATTTTAACCCTCGAAGATTTTTCAGAACAGTATGAATTCAAATTGTTTGGCGAGGACTTTCTGAAATTCAAACATTTTCTGCAGCCCAATATGACAGTGGGGATGCGAATTTCAATCACTGAAAGGATTTTTAAAAACCATGAAAATGTACAAACCGGAAGCCGCATTTATGTGAATATCAAGAAAATTTGTTTGCTGGATGAAGTCCTTAATACTGAAACAAAAGAATTGATACTCGCCGTCAAATTGAACCATCTGTCAGATGAAGTTTTTGAATCACTGACCCAAACAATCAAAAAAAACAAAGGAGATAAAAAACTGAAAATCATGTTATTAGACAGAGCGAACGACCAAAAGCTCGAGATGAATTCATCAAGTTTCAAGGTGGATATCAGCAGAGAACTGATGGGTGATTTGAGGAAAATTCCGGAATTGAAAGTTATACTGAAATAGATTTGTTATTATTCTATTGATAAATCCTATTGAAAATTGAAGTCATTTCACTTAAATTAAACTAATTTTGAAAAAGTTTAATTAAAAATATTGAAAAATGGCACTTGAAGTAACTGATACAACATTCGCAAAAGAAGTTCTGGAATCCGGTAAACCTGCCATGGTCGATTTTTGGGCAACTTGGTGCGGACCATGCAGAATGGTTGCTCCCACCGTTGAAGAACTGGCCAAAGAGTACGGAGACAAGGCAGTCATCGCAAAAGTTGATGTGGACAACAACCAAGAAATCGCTGCTGAATTTGGCATCCGCAATATTCCTACTCTGCTTTTCTTCAAGGACGGAAAAGTGGTTGACAAAGTGGTCGGTGTGGCTCCAAAATCACAATTAGAGCAAAAATTGAAAGCGATTATGAATTAATTGAAATTCAGTAGAAATTTTAAGAAACTGTCCTTTTGGGGCAGTTTTTTTTATTTTTGCTCAGAATGAGTTATGAAAAAATCAGTGTTCTTTTTGCTTTTGTGCTTTACATTGTTGAATGCCCAGAAAAACAAGCCCCAATACACGACTGAGTTCAATTATTATTATGGCAGCATATTGCCACACAGCAAAGGAATTCTACACCTGATTACCGACCATCCAGAAGGGTTTATGCTGGTAGTCAACCGTAAAACATTTGGCGACAAAGAATGGGAATCTCGTTTGAATTATCCCGATTTTGGAGCCACCATTCATTACCAGAACAACAAAAACCAAGAACTGGGGGATTTGTTTGGACTCTTTGCCCATTACAATTTCTATTTTCTGAAACGAAATTTACAGCTCAGAATCGGTCAGGGAATTGCATTCAACACCAATCCATACGACAAAGAAAAAAATTACAGAAACTACGCCTTTAGTACCCGATGGATGCCTTCGACTTTTTTTATGCTCAATTTTCAGCGTGAAAATTTGTGGGAAGGATGGGGAATCCGAGCCGGTGTTTTTCTGATTCATCATTCAAACGGTACCATCAAATCTCCCAATACCAGTATCAATACCGTCGGGGCAAACATCGGCTTAAATTATGTGTTTGACCATCGGAATGAGCGTACGCATCTCCCAAAGGAAGAGAACGAAGAAAAATCTGCTGAAACCATTCACTACAATTTATTTTTCAGAAGCGGAGTGCAAGAAAGCCGAATCATTGGCACCGGACAATATCCTTTTTATACTTTTTCTGTTTTTGCAGACAAAAAAATTAGTCGAACAAGTGCATTTCAGCTGGGTTTGGATGTTTTTCTTGCCATCATGCTCAAACATGAAATTGAGATGAAATCCATCACCTTTCCTGAACTTGGCATCGACCCCGGCACAGATTACAAGCGCGCTGGACTTTTTGCGGGTTACGAATTCAGTCTCGACCGATTGTCGGCAGAGATGCAGTTCGGATATTATATTTACGATGATTACAAAGCATTCAACAATGTTTATCAGCGGTTTGGCGTGAAATACCGTTTTTACAAAAACTTCTATATTGGCACAGGACTGAAAACCCACTATTCAAAAGCCGAAGCAATGGAATTCTCGGTTGGAACACGATTTTAGTAATGGTCTCTCACATATTCCAGAAGCGTTTGTGTTTGCTGTCTTACCTGCCAGTTTTCTTTTTGGTAATGGTTGTTCATAATGCTGAATATAAGCGTCTTACCTGATTTTGTAATCAAATAGCCGCTCAATGTATAATTGTTTGAAAGCGTTCCAGATTTGGCAAAAACATAAGGTGTTTTTCCACCGTAATTTGATTTGAGCGTACCGGTTTTTCCACCCACTGCAAAGATGTTAAAGAGTCTTTCTTTGGGAAATTCATTGTAAAGTTTTTCAAGCACAAAAACCATATCCGCGGGTGAAAACAAATTATAGCGTGACAATCCCGAGCCGTCCACCCAAACGGGTTTATGTGGCATTGATTTCAGATATTTGGTCAATATATGTTGAATAGCCATTTCGGTGCTCATCGTGTTTGAAACTTGGTTAGAGACCATCAATAAGATTTGTTCTGCCAGAAAATTATCGCTTACTTCCATCATCCGTTTGTACACCAAATCTGAAGGAATGCTGAACAAGGTTTCTGCTTTTTTTGACAATGGTTTGTCAGTGAGCTGAATTTCCTTCCCAATCAACTCGGACAGCATTTGTCTAATCAGTTCGTCTTTGATTCTGAACGGAACTTTGGTGATGGCTCCATTTCGCGAGCCCAAATAAAATTTATTTTCAAGAAACTCTCGACTGTATAGACTTTCAGCTATTTCAACTGAATCGGCAAGCGTGAGAGGAAAAACATCTGGCTTTCCCTTGGATTTTTTTATGATGACCGTGTTTCCGTTAATCGGGAATTCGCTCATTTCTGCCGAATAATATTTTTCATAATCTTCCCAAGACCAACCCAAACCCATCCGTGGACCTTCAAATTTCCCCCAATGCAGATAAATGTCTCCACTTTCTTCTTTCAGCCAGTCGAGCACACGGTTGACAGATTTGAATTCAGGATGCAGAAAGGTAGGATCCCCCAAACCTTCTATGTACAAATCACCATCAATCCTTTCATAACGCAATGCGGGAATCGAATCAGGGAGTGTCTTCATTGCACTATACAGCGTTAGTATTTTCACATTGGATGCTGGTGTAAAATATTTCTCGCCATTGTAATCTTCTATTACCTGTTTGGTTTCCGGATCATACAAATAAAAACCAGTGAACTGATTCTTGTAAAAATCTGACTCTATATGTTTTTGTATTCCGTTTGACTGCGCCACTGCGGCAGTGAAAAATAATACAAGCGACAACAAAAACAAAGAACTAACTCTCATTTATCAAGATTTATCGGTAACTATCATTTGTGCTGGAGAGGGGGTCAATTTAATGTTGTTGGCACTCAGAGTTTCTAATATCTGTCTTTGAAAATGATAATATGTGTCCCAATAGTCATCACTTTTCGTAAATCCTTTGATGACCAGACTGATTCTTTCGTCAGCAAGTTGGTCTATTTCCACTGAAGTTGGCTGATTTTTAAGTATCCGATGGTCGTTGTCCAACAAAGCTTTCAGTAATTCAATTGCACCTTTGAAATCCTCATCATACGAAATACCTATTTTGATTTCGAGTCGTCGGGTGGGTTTGACCGAATAATTGATGACCGGATTGTTCAAAAGACTCGCATTGGGCAATATCACTAACTGTTGGTTGGAAGTGACGATACTCGTATACAATATACTGATGGATTCAATGGTCCCGCCATTATCAAGTGCTTCTATATAATCTCCCACCTTGAAAGGTTTGAAAAATATTATCAGCAAACCTCCCGCAAAATTGGCCAAACTCCCCTGCAATGACATTCCGATGCCGGCAGCCAAACCGAGCATAATGGCTGAAAATGAGGTGATTTCAATACCGACAGTGGAAATCGAAGTAATGATAACCAGAATTTTAAACAATGTATCAAAAATGGGAATCAGAAATTCTCTGATGGAAGGATCCACTTGCCGTTTGACCAGTCGCCTTCTCACTATGTTTTTTAAACGGTTACTGAGCCAGAAACCAAAAACAAAAATCAGAATGGCCAGAACAACCCTGAATCCAAACTGAGGGAGCTTCTCCAATAACAATTCAATACTCCTTTCCTTCATCTGAATGAATTTTGACAAAATTAAGCTTTAGACAAATCAATTCATACAAATTTTTATCTCAATACGACAAACCTCACTTATAGTTTTGAATAACAATGCATTAAAATTAATTTTAACATTGCATTTAGAGGTTTGTGAAAAATTTAACGAAATATTCTTAAATTTTTTAACTCACTCACAATAATAATTTAAAATGAATTTGTAAATTTGCGCCATATTCAATCGAAAGAATTGAAGGACTAGCTCAGCGACCAACCATGCTTAGCAACCGACTTCAAAAAACAACGGTTTTTCAGATTAAATGAAAGACCGTTTTTTATTTAACATTACTTTTGTGTATCCAAAAATATTTCACAAACATCCTATCTTTGCGGGCAATGAAATTCAGTATTTTACAGCATGACCCTTATTCAAAAGCAAGGGCAGGATTGATTGACACCACTCACGGCTCGATTGAAACACCCATTTTCATGCCGGTTGGAACCGTTGCCACTGTCAAGGCAACCCACCAACGCGAACTCAAAGAAGACATCGGTGCACAAATCATTTTAGGCAACACCTACCATCTCTATCTGAGACCGGGTACCGAAATCTTGCACAAAGCCGGCGGACTGCATAAATTCATGAATTGGAGCCTGCCGATTCTGACCGACAGTGGTGGCTTTCAGGTATATTCACTCGCCACCAGCCGAAAAAAGATGGAGGATGGGGTTCGGTTCAAATCCCATATTGATGGTTCATACCACATGTTCACACCCGAAAAATCAATGCAAATCCAGAGATTTATCGGGGCTGACATTATCATGGCTTTTGATGAGCTTACCGGCATTCCCGCTACGAACAGAGAAGCTCAAAAAGCAATGCATATCACCCATAAATGGTTGGAAAGATGTAAGAAATGGCTGGATGAAAATCCTGAATATTACGGTTATGAACAAACCCTTTACCCAATTGTGCAGGGAAACTCATTTCACGATTTGAGAAAGGAATCCGCACAATACATTGCTGATTTTGGAGCAAAAGGGAATGCAATCGGTGGTTTGAGCGTAGGTGAACCCGAAGACGAAATGTACGAAATCACTGATCTTGTGACCGATATACTGCCTGTCGAAAAGCCGAGGTACCTGATGGGGGTGGGTACACCATGGAATATACTCGAATGCATCTCACTGGGGGTGGATCAGTTTGATTGCGTCATGCCAACGCGCAACGGACGAAACGGCATGCTGTTTACATGGAACGGAGTGATGAACATGAAAAACGCAAAATGGAAAGACGATTTCTCTCCGCTCGATGAAAACGGCAGGAGTTTTGTGGACAGCCAATACTCAAAAGCTTATCTGAGACATTTGTTTGCCGCAGACGAATACCTGGGCAGACAAATCGCTTCAGTACACAATCTTTCTTTCTATATGGATTTGGTTCAGACGGCAAGAAAACATATTTTAGACGGAGATTTCACAGAATGGAAAAACAAAACGGTTCCCAAACTTAGACAAAGGCTTTAATTGAAAATATTTGATAAATATATCGCCCGGAATTTTATAAACACCTTCTTTTTTATGGTGATTATATTGTCCACCATTGCCGTTGTCATCGACCTGAGTCAGAAGTTGGAGAGGATTGAAAACAACGGTTCCACGCCATCGGCAGCCATGATTGAATATTATCCTTTTTGGGCGGTTTGGTTAGTGAACACCTTTTTGCCGGTCGCCGTTTTTATTTCGGTCATTTTCTTCACTTCCAGGCTGACAATGCAAACAGAAATTGTGGCCGCCCAAGCCGGAGGAATCAGTCTGCACAGAATCGCCAAGCCCTATATCATTGTTGCTTCCGGAATTGCATTCATCGGTTTGTTTGTAAACAACTTTGCACTGCCTTGGGCCAACATCAAGAAAAACACCTATTATTATGAATACATGATGTCCCAATCCAAAAACAGGGAATATTATGAACGGCAGAAAATATCTTCTCAAATCTCTCCCGATGAATATATTTTTGCCCAAAATTATGACCGGGTCGAAAAAAAAGGTAACAGCTTTATTTATCAAAAATTTGAAGAAGACGGACTCAAGTACCAAATCAGGGCTTCCTCTTTTGAATGGGATGAACAAGATTCTGTGTATCTGCTCAGAAATGCTTATATCCGTTCGGTGACTTCAGATTTCAGAGACAGTTTGGGGCACGAATCCATGTACAGAAAAAAATTCAATGTAACTCCTGATGAAATTCTGCCCGAAGGTTATGTGGCTGAAACCATGAATTCTATCGAACTCAACCGGTTCATCCAAAAGCAAAAATTCAAAGGCTCTGCCAGCATAAATGCATATCAAAACGAACTCAACCAAAGAAACAGTACACCCTTTTCTACTTTTATCCTGACCATCCTTGCGCTATCACTTTCTTCTAAAAAGAGGAGAGGGGGCATAGGGTTAAATCTGGCCTTGGGCATCACCTTGGCTTTCTTTTACATCTTTTTTAACCAAATTTCTATGACTTATTCCGCCCGTGGATTCGTCTCTCCGTTGGTGGCCGCCTGGGGGCCCAATGTGATTTTTGGTGCGCTTACCTTTTATTTATACATGAGAAGAGCCAAAGCATAAACTCATTTTCTAAACACTATTTAAACCGCTCATAATGCGCCTTTTCCAGAGCTTCTCTGTGTCTCGGATGTGCAATGCTGATAAGTAATTTTGACCGTTGCTCTAAGTTTTTTCCATACAGATTTACTACTCCATATTCAGTGACGATATAATGCGCATGCCCTCTTGTCGTAACCACACCGGCACCTTGATTCAGAAAAGGAGTAATCCGAGAAACTCCCTTAGAAGTTTCAGAAGGAATGGCAATAATAGGTTTCCCGCCTTCAGACAATGACGCCCCTCGCATAAAATCCATTTGACCGCCTATGCCGGAATACTGATAAGTACCGATGGAATCCGCACAAATCTGTCCGGTCAAGTCAATTTCCAATGCACTATTGATGGCAACCATTTTTGGGTTTTGACGAATTATTGCGGTATCATTCACAAAAGACACACTCTTGAAAGACACATTCGGATTATTGTCCACAAAATCATATACCCGCTTTGTACCTGCCACGAAGGAAGTAACGGTTTTTCCGACCGAAACCGTTTTGTGCTCGTTGTTTACCACACCCGACTCAATCAATGGTACCACGCCGTCTGAAAACATTTCCGTGTGAATACCCAAATTTTTATGGTTGCTTAAACAATTCAAAACAGCATCTGGGATCGCTCCTATGCCGGCTTGTATCGTTGAACCGTCTTCAATAAGTTCAGCTACATTTTCACCTATCTGATTGATGATGTCTGTGGCCTTGCTCCCATAGTCCACAGTCGGCAATTCTGTTTCGTGCCAAACCATGGCTTCGAAATTGCTGTGATGAATGGCCGAATCTCCCAGCGTTCTCGGCACTTTTGGATTGACCTGTGCAATGACTTTTTTGGCGTTTCTAACAGCTGACCAAGCTGCATCCACCGAAGTTCCCAAACTACAATATCCATGCTGATCGGGAGGTGAAACCTGTACTATCGCTACATCCAAAGGCAGATATCCTTTGCTGAAAAGAATCGGAATTTCGCTCAGAAAAATCGGAACATACCTTCCGCTTGCACTGTTGGCCCATTTTCTGACATTGGCCGAAACAAACAGTGAATTCAGATAAAAACTGTCCGTCACGCCCGGTTTTTCCCATTCAATGTCACCAAATGTACTGATGGACACCAATTCAATGTCATTGATTTCGCCTGCTCTTGCCAATAACTTATTCAGTAAGAAAACAGGTGTAGAAGCACTCCCGTGCGAGAAAACACGGTCTCCGCTTTTGACGATTTGCACCGCCTCTTCTGCGGTGATATATGGATAAATTTTCATAATCAGATTTGGGAATAAAGATACTAATCGCTCAATTAAAAATTAATGACCCATCTCATTAAAAATCGTAAATTTGCATTCCAAAAAATCATACAATGATCAATATCACACTTCCCGACGGAAGCATCAGACAATATGAAAACGGAATCACACCGATGGAAATCGCAAAAAGCATCAGCGAAGGACTGGCGCGGAATGTGATTTCAGCAATGGTCAACGGACATCAGACCGAAACCGTGACACCGATCAATAAAGATGCTACTGTTCAGTTATTGACCTGGAATGATGAAATGGGCAAAAAAGCATTCTGGCATTCCTCTGCGCACCTCTTGGCACAAGCGATTGTGGAATATTATCCGAAGGCAAAATTGACCATCGGGCCGGCCATTGAAAACGGATTTTATTATGATGTCGATTTCGGGGATGAAACTTTTTCGGATAAGGATTTCGAAAAAATCGAAAAAAGAATGCTGGAAAACGCCCGGAAAAATTCTGAATTTAGACTTTATCCGATTTCTAAAGCCGATGCTTTGAAAGAATACGCCGGAAACGAATACAAAACCGAACTGATTGAAAATCTTGAAGACGGAGAAATCACCTTCTGTTCGCATGATAATTTCACCGATTTGTGCCGTGGCGGACATATTCCAAGCACCGGAATTGTGAAAGCCGTTAAAATTCTGAATGCCGCCGGAGCTTATTGGCGTGGCGATGAAAAAAACAAACAATTGGTGCGTGTATATGGGATTTCTTTTCCGAAACAAAAAGATTTAACCGAATATTTAAATCTTTTGGAGGAAGCCAAAAAACGGGACCATAGAAAATTAGGAAAAGAACTTGGATTTTTTACTTTTTCCGAAAAAGTAGGACAAGGATTGCCATTGTGGTTGCCCAAAGGAACCGCTTTGAGAAAGAAATTGGAGAACTTCCTGATGAAAGCCCAACAAAAAGCCGGCTACGAAATGGTCATCACACCGCATATTGGACACAAAGATTTGTATGTTACCTCTGGTCATTATGCCAAATATGGTGCAGACAGTTTTCAACCGATTCACACGCCCAACGAAGGTGAAGAGTTTTTGTTGAAACCAATGAACTGTCCGCATCATTGTGAAATTTACAAAACTTCTCAATGGTCTTACAGGGATTTGCCAAAGAGATACGCCGAATTCGGAACGGTATATCGTTACGAGCAAAGTGGCGAACTCCATGGACTCACAAGGGTTCGCGGATTTACGCAGGACGATGCCCATTTGTTTTGTACTCCGGATCAACTGCTCGATGAATTCAAACATGTCATTGATTTGGTCTTGTATGTTTTCAATACCCTTGGATTTGAAGATTTCACTACACAAGTTTCCTTGAGAGACCCCAACAACAAAGAAAAATACATCGGTTCTGATGAAAATTGGGAAAAAGCCGAAAATGCAATCATTCAGGCTGCCGAAGAAAAAGGCTTAAAAACAGTTGTAGAATACGGAGAAGCTGCATTTTATGGCCCGAAATTAGATTTTATGGTAAAAGATGCTTTGGGTAGAAAATGGCAGTTGGGAACGATTCAAGTGGATTATAATTTACCCGAAAGATTTGAATTGACCTACACAGGTTCTGATAATCAACCGCATACGCCGGTAATGATCCACAGAGCACCTTTTGGTTCGATGGAGAGATTTGTGGCCATTCTGATTGAACACACCGCCGGGAATTTCCCATTGTGGCTTGCGCCTGATGTATATACGATTTTGCCCATTAGCGAAAAATTTCAGGAATATGGAGAAAAAGTTTCTAAATTCCTTGAAAATTACGATATTCGCGGCCTGATTGATAATCGCAACGAAAAGACAGGCAGAAAGATACGAGATGCGGAGTTGAAGAAGATTCCATTTATGTTGATTGTTGGAGAAAAGGAAGCCGAGAGAGGCACGGTTTCTGTAAGGAAACACGGAGAAGGAGATTTGGGAGAAATGACGATGGAAGAATTCAAAGACAAGATTGTCAAGGAAATCGAGATTAATTAAAAATTTATAAACTATCGCAATTAAAAGAAGAAGAGGCGGCCGCGGGCCTGCCAGAGTCATTAAGGAAGATCCGCATAAGATCAATGGTAAAATCACAGTGCCAGAAGTCAGGCTCGTGGGTGAGGGAATAGAACCCGGAATATACAAAACCCCCAGAGCCCTGCAATTGGCTGAAGAACAAGGTTTGGATTTGGTGATGATTACAGAAAAGGCAAATCCACCGGTTTGTCGTATAGTTGATTATAAAAAATTCCTATACGAACAAAAGAAAAAAGAGAAAGAACTGAAAGCCAAACAGCAGAAAGTTACCATCAAGGAAATTCGTTTTGGCCCTCAGACTGACGAGCACGATTACGAATTCAAAAAAAGGCACGCACGCAGTTTTTTGGAAGAAGGTTCAAAACTGAAAGCTTATGTGTTCTTCAAAGGAAGATCCATCATCTTCAAAGAGCAGGGAGAAATATTGTTGCTGAGACTTGCTCAGGAATTAGAAGATGTGGGCAAAGTAGAACAACTGCCAAAGTTGGAAGGAAAACGGATGATTATGATGATGGCACCGAAAAAATAAAAAACCTACTGTAAGGTCAATAGAGAAACAAACATTTTATTAAACATACAAATTATGCAAAAACAAAAAACAAAATCAGGGGCTAAGAAGCGTTTTAAGCTGACCGGAACCGGTAAGATTAAAAGAAAACACGCTTACAAAAGCCACATCCTTACTAAAAAAGGAACCAAACAAAAACGAAGACTGACCCATATGGGATTGGTTGATGATGCTGATATGAACAGCGTTAGAGAACAATTGAGACTGAAATAATCAGCCTCAGGTTTATTAATTAAATATTTATTCACCCTGTGCCGGTGCTTATACAAGTGGCGATTTTCGTCCGCCCGTCGCAAAAAAATTAAAAATTATGCCAAGATCAGTAAATTCAGTAGCGTCAAGAGCACGCAGAAAAAAGTTGATGAAGTTAGCCAAAGGCTACTTCGGACGCAGAAAAAATGTATGGACTGTCGCCAAAAACGCAGTCGAAAAAGGATTGACTTATGCTTACCGTGACCGTCGTCAAAAGAAAAGAAATTTCAGAAGCCTGTGGATTCAGAGAATCAATGCAGGTGCACGACAACACGGAATGTCTTATTCACAATTCATGGGAGCTGCCAAAAAAGCCGGCATCGAATTGAACCGTAAAGTTCTTGCCGATTTGGCGATGAACCATCCGGAAGCTTTCAAAGCAGTAGTGGAAAAAGTGAAGAAATAAATTCATCCAAAATAAAATGTTTGCTGAATCCCGCCCGAAAGAGCGGGATTTCTTGTTTTGGAATAACAGTTGAGCTGATTAATTACTCCACAGCCAATAAATAACGATGAGATTGATTATCAGATTGCTATCCGATTGTCCTCTTTTGTTTTCTTGTAAGATTAAATCAAATCTTCTCATCAAACAGCACCCTGATATTGGGGTCAGAAGGTCTTGGTGCGTCGGCTGTAATTATTTTTCCTTCTCTGTCAAGCAGTATGAATCTTGGAATTCCGTTGATGTTGTATTCTCTCACAAACTCTGATTTCCAGTCGTTGTCGGCAAAAATCTGAATGCCCCTCAACTCCTTTTCTTTCACCATATTCTGCCATTTCTCAAAATCCTTTTTCTGGTCAATGGACATGCTCACAAAATAAATATCCTTGTCGTGATAATCGCTCTCAAGTTGTTTCATAGAAGGGATTTCCTGCAGACAAGGTACACACCAAGTCGCCCAAACATCGATGTAAACCAGTTTTCCCTTCAAATCGGCAAGAGCGACATTCTTACCGTTGATGTCAGGAAAATCAAATTCAGGCGAAGGGCTGCCGGGCAACAGTTTTTTGATTTGCTCATATTCGGCTGCCGCATTTTCTTTCAATTTCTCATCCTCCGCATATTTCTGAACAATTTCATAATATTTCTGTGCATTTTCTCCGCCTGAAGAAATCGTGTACATCAGCAGCTGGGACATGATTCCGTCTCTGATTTTTTGTGATTTTATGTTGGCAATGATTTCCTCTACCTCATCACCCGAATCCGCCTGATCAATCTTTCTTGAGCTCTGATAAATCACAAAATCACGATATGAAGGGATAAGCAAAAAATCCTCTTCATTGTCTGTATCTACTTTTTCAATTTCATTTGCAAAGTCGTTGGGAAGTTGGGTATCGGACTGTGTATAAAAGGCGTTTGCCTGTGGATACTGAGAAAGCATCAGCAAAAATTCAAACTCAATGTTCTTTTTTTCCAAATCTTTGAATTCGCTCGAAGCTTCACTCTCATTGAGTTCACTCAACAATTCATTTTTGTAATTTTCAGTCATTTCCTTGAAGCTAGCGGCGTCCTGCGAAAAGAATTTGGAAGAATTTCCTGCCATTTCTACCTGTTTGACAATCTTCTTGGCCAGAAAATTATTCTCCTCCGCCAATGCGCCCTCATAAACCAACTGGTCATCAAACAGATTCATATCGGTTTTCAAGCTCAGCTCAGTATTCGGTGTCAGATAAATCCAGGTGTACTGCCTATCGGCATAAAATTTAAGATAAACCGGAGTTTGCAGACTAAGGGTGTCGCTGAACGAGTTGTCATTCACCGCTATGGCTTTTCTGATGTCGCTGTTAATCAGATAAACACTGTCGGCATGGATGTTCTCAATATTTCCGCTCAGACTCACAGGTCCTTTTTGTGTTTTGCCACAGGAAACAATAAGTAACGACGCTGTGACGGCAATGATTAAGCAATTGATTTTCAAAATATTCATTTCAAATAATTTAGATTTTTATGATTCACTGAAGAGGTCATCTGTCTGGTTTTGCTGCTCATAACCCTCATCAACTTTCAAGCCAGACACATTGTTGGCTGCTGCAACTGCCAATTCATCTGCTCGTTCATTCATTGGATTTCCTGCATGACCTTTCACCCATTGCAACCGGACTTTATGCTGGCGGTATATCCTTAGAAATCGCATCCATAAATCCGGGTTTTTTTTTCCACGGAATCCTTTTTTCTCCCATCCAAAAACCCATTTTTTTTCGACTGCATCATGCACATATTTCGAATCTGTATAAATCGTGATTTCAGTTGGTTTTTTTTTTAATCTTTCGAGTGCCACAATCACTGCCAGCAGTTCCATTCGGTTGTTGGTCGTATTTCTGAAACCTTCAGTAAGCTCTCTTTTTACCTTTTTTTCAGTGTCGAACAATACAACAGCATAACCGCCCGGGCCGGGATTACCGAGCGATGAACCGTCTGTATATGCGATGATGGCCAATTTCTAATTTTGTTGATTCAAATCATCCAACATCATTTGGTAACAGATGTCTTTGATTTTTCTTTTATTTTCCAAAGTTAAGCCTTCCACTTCAATGATGTCGAGTAATTTCACTTTTACTTTTCCGGGATAACCTCCAAAAAAAGTTTCTGGAAACATTTCTTTCAGGCCTTTAATGGTATAAACCACGATGGGTGCAGCTGTAGAAATACCGATGGTAAACGGTCCGTCTTTGAATCTGTCCAATACCGTCTGTCTGTCGTCGGGAATTCCTCCCTCCGGAAAAATGACTATACTCTCCCCCTGACTGATTCTTCGTTTTGCCAGTTGAAAAACATGACTGCGGCTTTTCATGTCCTTTCGGTTCACTACAATACAAATTCTTCTGTATATGATTCCAAAAATGGGTATTTGTGCCAATTCTTCTTTTCCCACAAATACAATCGGATGTCGTTTATGCAAAATTGCCATCACCATGATGTCAAGAATTGAAGTGTGGTTGGCGATAAATATGTATGATTTGTTCTTCTTCAACTCCTTCTTTCTTTCTACTTCCAAGCTGAACCCTGAACCATAAAAAATCAAAATTCCCCAAAGTCGGATACCTTTGTAGGCAAGCGGAAAAGTTTTGGAAAAAAAAGAAAACGGGAACACCCAGAAAAGCCCTATGAGAATTACCAGTATGGCGGTCAGCAGATAGAACCAACACTTCCAAATCAATATCAGTAATTTCCTTAAACTCTCCATAGTAGGTTTCAAAATTAATAAATTAGAAGAACACTCAACCAGAATTGGCAGTGAGAAAAGCGATAATCTGTGTTTCTGAAATTCCTGTAGCATGTCTTTAATGAAAATCAAAATCAATTTTTCAGAAAAACTTTGTAATTTTGTTTGCTTGTACAGATAATTATGGCAGTAAAGACATTCAGAGAAGTCATTGCAGAGGCAATGAGCGAAGAGATGAGAAGAGATCCGTCTGTGTACCTGATGGGTGAGGAAGTTGCGGAATACAACGGAGCATACAAAGCATCAAAAGGTATGTTGGACGAATTTGGTCCTGAGAGAATTATAGACACTCCAATTTCTGAAGGTGGATTTACCGGAATCGGAGTGGGTTCCACAATGAACGGTTGCCGACCAATTATTGAATTCATGACTTTTAATTTTTCGCTGGTAGCCATTGATCAGATTATCAATAATGCTGCAAAAATCTATCAAATGTCGGGTGGTCAGTTCAACTGTCCGATAGTTTTCAGAGGTCCTACCGGTTCGGCCGGTCAGTTGGGAGCCACACACTCGCAGTCCTTTGATAACTGGTATGCGAATACACCCGGACTGAAAGTAGTTGTACCGTCAAATCCTTATGATGCCAAAGGACTATTGAAATCTGCCATCAGAGACAATGACCCAGTAATTTTTATGGAATCCGAGCAGATGTACGGAGACAAAATGGAGATACCGGATGAAGAATACTTGATTCCAATTGGAGTGGCAGACATCAAAAGAGAAGGAAACGATGTGACCATTGTTTCATACGGAAAAGTCATCAAACAAGCTTATGCTGCTGCTGAACAGCTGGAGAAAGAAAACATCAGCGCAGAAATTATTGACTTGAGAACTTTGCGTCCGATGGATTACAACACCATCATTAATTCTGTCAAAAAAACCAATCGTCTGGTTGTTCTTGAAGAATCTTGGCCCTATGGCTCCATTGCCACAGAGATTACTTATATGGTACAGCAAAAAGCATTCGATTACTTGGACGCACCCATCAAGCGAATCACTGCTCCAGACACTTCAGCTCCGTATGCCGCCAACCTTTTTGAGGAATGGTTCCCCAGTGTTGAAGATGTCATCAAAGCAGCGAAATCGGTTACTTACAAAAATTAATCTTGAAATATTCTCCTTTGGCATTCAAACGATAAGGATTGAAATGCCTTTATCGGGGTTCTTCGTATGAAAAAAACTCAGTTATTCATCACACTCATTTCCTTGCTGAGCCTTGTTGTTGCAAGCGCACAGGTCAAGGTTTCGGGAAGGGTGATTGATGCTGAAACCCAAAAACCTGTCCCCAATGCAGATGTGGTATTGCCCAATGCTGCCGTGTTTACCACTACCAATTCGGACGGTTCTTTCTATTTAGAAACCGAAAAATCGGATTCAATTCTGGAAGTTACCGCCAATGGATATGACTATTTTGAAACCGAACTCACTACAAAAGTCACATATCAATTCCTGGCAGTTCTCACTCCCAATGGTGAAATGGATTCCAATACGGCCATTGAACTCGGTGGCGCCAACCTGAGTGGCAAAACAACCAAATTCAAAAAAAAGAAAGAGAATCCGGCTTACGCCATCATGCAGAAAGTGTGGGAAAACCGAAAGAAAAATGGGCTGAAGGCCGTCCCTCAATATGAATACAAGGAATACGAAAAACTGGAATTTGATTTAAACAACATCGACTCAAGCCTCACGAAACGAAGGGTTTTTAAAGATTTGGAATTTATTTTTGACAACATAGACACCTCTGATGTGACCGGAAAAACATTTCTGCCGCTGTTTATCAACGAATCTATATACAAAGTATATGGCAGAAACATTCCCGACAGTAAGCTGAGAAAAGATTTGATGGCCAATAAGAATTCCGGATTTCAGGACAATGAAATCATGATTCAGACGCTCAAAAACCTGTACAAGGAATATGACATTTACGACAATCGACTGAATTTCTTCAACATCAATTTTGTCAGCCCCATTGCAAGAGACGGTTTTGCGGTTTATGATTACGAACTTACAGACACCATCAATCTGGACGGAATCGACTGTTACAGAATCAAATACTTTCCGAAGAGAACCGCTGAACACACATTTAAAGGCGACTTCTACATTACAATTTCGGGCTATGCTGTCAAAGAAATCGTAATGCAAAGTACCAAAACCATAGGTGTAAACTTCGTGCGAGATATTTTTGTAAGTCATCAATATGAAATTGTCAATGATTCGGTTTTTTACCCCAAACGGGATTATATAATTCTCGACATGAGTCTGCTCAATAATAAGGATGATTCACAGGGAATGTTTGCAATGCGTACTGTACTCTATGAGGATTTCGATTTCAGTCAATTGCGGGAGGATGAATTTTATAATCCGCGGAATTATGACCCCTACCATTCGGGAGCCTATGAAAAAGACGATGATTACTGGACAGAAGCAAGACCAGAATCTTTATCGGCACGAGAAACCGGAATTTATGAAATGTTGGACAGCCTGCAACAGGTCCCTCGTTTTCAGAGATTTGTAAAAGGTGTAGAAATCATTGGTTCGGGTTATTGGAATGTGGCAAAAACAATCGACATCGGTGATTTGTATTCAACTTTTGGTTACAATAAAATAGAGGGATTGCGGCTGAGAGCTGGCGCAAGAACTTATTTTACACCTAACGATATGTGGAGAACGGCAGCTTATCTGGCATACGGTTTCAGAGACCAGCAGTTTAAATATGGGTTAGAGGCAAGATTTATGCTCAATAAAACCAATCGCTTTCAGTTCGGCATTGGCACAAAAAGAGACATAGAACAATTGGGTGTGCAGCTGACTTCTTCCGACGGAATCATGACCCGCAGCTTTGCATCCTCCTCCATTATTTCACAAGGAGAAAACGACAAACTCAGCCACATCAACAAAACGAATGTATATACCTCGATAGAACCCTTCAAAAATTTCACACTTCGGTTGGATGGAAATTATCAGACCACCCGCTCCGCTGACCCGAACTTGTTTAATTTGAATTATTTATGGAACGGATACGAAGACGACAACACCATAGACACCAATGTGAGCCTCTCTCTGATTGCCCGTCCGGGAGCCAGATTTTCAAGATACGGCATAGACCGCTTTGAACACACCACCAATGCGCCGGCCATTATGCTGAGATACACCAGAGGATTCCCCGGTTTGTTCAACAGTCAGTTCAATTACCATAAAATTCAATTGTTATTCACCCAACCAATTTTGGTCGGTTCATTCGGGCGAAGTGTCATCAGTTTTGAAAGCGGCAAAACCTTCGGCACCGTACCCCTGCCGTTACTGAGCGTAATTCCCGGAAACGAAAGTTATGGGCAAATCTTCGGGACATTCTCTCAATTGGATTATTATGAATTCATTACAGATGTTTATGCCACATTGATTGTGGACCATCATTTCAATGGTTGGATTCTCGGAAAAATTCCGCTCATTAAAAAATTAAAACTCAGAGAACTTGGTTTTCTGCGAGCAGCTTGGGGTGATATTTCGGTCAAAAACATTGGCATCAACCGTTCTGACATACAATACTTTGCTCCCAATGACAAAATTTATTTTGAATACGGCTTTGGAATTGAGAACATCGGTTTGGGCAACTTCCGCCCATTAAGGGTAGATTTTAACTGGCGTGGAAGTTATCTGAAACTCCCCGATGCACGGAAATTCGGGATTACGGTTGGACTGGAGTTTGGTTTCTGAATTTATTTTCAAACAACATCAATCTGAAAATTTGGCAGTTTGTCACAAAATCAATTACATTTACAAACCCATAATTTCATTTAACTTCACTGGTATGAAGAAAACTTTACTGCCTATCTTGTGTACTGTTTGTTTCCATATACAGGCACAGCTCCGTGAACAAACCAATCTCAATGACAGTCTGGTGATTGAAAACATCTTCAGCGAAGAACCCAAAAGATTTTTTGAGAAAGAAGGAGTCAAAATGTCCATAGCACCCGCTTTGTTGTTCACTGCATCGGGTTTGACTTGGGGAGAAAAAGAACAAATCAGAGAAATCAGAAACCGATATATCCCAAATTACCATTTCGGCTTTGACGATTATCTACAATACGCACCCGGTTTGGCTACCTATGGATTGAAACTCTCGGGCGTGAAAGGCAGAAATAAGCTCGGCAGATCGGCCGTTTCACACGCAGCAAGCCTCGGCATCATGGCAATCATAGTAAATTCAATCAAATACACCGCAAAAGTAGAACGACCAGACGGCTCCACCAGAAACTCATTCCCATCGGGGCATACTGCCAATGCTTATACCAATGCATCCTTTATGCACAAAGAATATGGCATCAAAAATCCGGCATACAGCATTGCTGGTTACAGCATGGCCACATTTACCGGATTTGGAAGAAATCTCAACAACCGGCACTGGGTACCCGATGTACTGGCAGGTGCGGGTATCGGAATTTTATCTACCGAACTCGCTTATTTTTTTGTGGACAAATTTTATGGCAACAAAGGAGACAATTTGAGCATGTTCTCAAAAATCGAAGGCAATGGGCACCCTTCCTTTCTGTCGCTGAAAGCCGGTGCTGCGCTTGCTACCACCAACTTTCTGAAAGAGTCCAAACTGGACAAAGACAAAGAAAGGGGTTTTGAACTCGGCATTGAAGGGGCCTATTTTTTCAGCCCCAATTGGGGCATTGGTGGCAGTCTGAGCCTTTCCAGCTTTCCGGTCCACTCGGTTGAACTGGAATTTGACGACCCTGATTGGGGAAATCTGGAAATTGTCACACAGTCGCTCGGATTTGTAAATTATGGACTGGGGCCTTATTTTGCTTATGATTTTTCTGATAACTGGCAGCTGATGTTGAAATCACTTGCCGGATATTCCTCAGCTGCAAGCGGAAAAGTTTTTGTGAAAAATGAACAAATCGATTTGCCCAATCATGAATATCAAGTAGCCAATTATAAACCATCTAATTCTTTCAGGTGGACAAACGGAGCCTCGATAACATATAAATTTAATCCTGGGCTTGGGGTGAGTGCTTATGTTGATTACCATCACTCCAATTCTGTAATTTATTATACTTTCAACGAAGAAATCAAAGACGATGAAGTGCTTAATGAGATTTTCAACGATGGAGGTGTTAAAGAAAAAATCAATTACTTCACATTCGGACTGAAGTTAACCGCTTATTTTTAAAATCAAAGCGACCAAGAAACCTGACAAAGACATACAAAACAAGGGTTTATAGAAAAATTCACACAAATGATTTTATATAGAACAAAAGTGCTTCCGGAAATTTATGATTTCAAACAGCCGTGCGAATAAGTCTTTAAATCCTTTCCAAATGAACTGAATGTATTATATTTGCAAATTGTTAAAATTCAGTAAAAGATTATGAAAGAATTAGCTCTATGGATTCCTGTAATACTGGCAATTATAGGTTTATTGACAATGGTTTATAAGTATATGTGGGTAAAGAAGCAAGACCCCGGCAACGAAAAAATGCAAGGCATTTCTAAAAGTATTCAAGAGGGTGCACTTGCGTTCCTGTCTGCAGAATATCGACTGCTCTTCATTTATGTGATTGTAGCTTCGTTTGCACTTTTTCTACTTTCACAATATGTAGAAACCACACACTGGCTGATTGTTCCGGCCTTTATTACGGGTGCAGTATTCTCAGCTCTGGCGGGCAATGTCGGAATGAGGGTCGCTACCTCGGCCAATACCCGCACGACTCAGGCAGCAAGGACTAGCCTGCCTAAGGCTCTTGCTGTTTCATTCAATGGTGGTACCGTAATGGGATTAGGTGTAGCCGGTCTTGCAGTGCTTGGGCTTTCATTGTTTTTTATCATTTTCACCAAATTCTTCCTCACCGACTCCGGAGATTTTACACATCAAATGACCATTGTACTCGAAGCACTCGCTGGATTCTCGGTCGGAGCGGAATCCATCGCACTTTTTGCCCGTGTGGGTGGCGGTATATATACCAAAGCTGCCGATGTAGGTGCTGATTTAGTAGGTAAAGTAGAAGCCGGAATTCCGGAGGACGACCCGAGGAATCCCGCTACCATAGCAGACAATGTGGGAGACAATGTGGGTGATGTGGCCGGTATGGGCGCCGACTTGTTTGGTTCTTATGTCGCCACTATGCTGGCAGCAATGGTTTTGGGTAATTATGTAATCAGAGACACGAGATTCATTGACCCCTCTTTTACTGATAAATTTGGAGGAATGGGACCGATTCTTCTTCCAATCATGATTGCAGGCGTAGGAATTATTGCGTCCATCATCGGTGCCTCACTTGTAAAAATCAAAGACAACAATGCCCGCGAACCAAAAGTTCAATCCGCACTGAATCTGGGCAACTGGGCGGCCATCGGGATTACCGCAATCTCTGTTTACTTTCTGATTGACTGGATGTTGCCCGAGAAATTGTCAATGCACTTCTTTGGTGATGATTATTATTATATACCCAAAAACTATATTTTCCTTTCCACTTTGATTGGACTTGCCGTGGGTGGCCTGATTTCAATGATTACGGAATACTATACAGGATTGGGTAAAAAACCCGTCATGAACATTATCAAAAACTCATCTACAGGCGCTGCCACCAATATCATTGCGGGACTTTCCGTTGGAATGATTTCCACTTTTCTGTCAGTGATTCTATTTGCAGCTGCTATCTGGGTTTCATACGAACTCGCTGGATTCTATGGTGTGGCCATGGCTGCTTCTGCCATGATGGCAACCACAGCAATGGCACTTGCCATCGATGCTTTTGGCCCAATTGCCGACAATGCTGGTGGAATTGCGGAAATGAGTGAATTGCCTAAGGAAGTAAGAGAAAGAACCGATATCTTGGACTCGGTCGGAAACACGACCGCCGCCATCGGGAAAGGTTTCGCCATCGCTTCTGCTGCGTTGACGGCCCTAGCACTTTTTGCAGCTTATGTGGCATTTACAGGTATTGACGGCATCAATATTTTCAAAGCCAAATCACTTGCTGCGCTTTTCATTGGGGGTATGATTCCTGTGGTTTTCTCAGCATTGGCAATGCAATCAGTAGGAAAAGCTGCAATGGAAATGGTGAAAGAAGTTCGCCGTCAGTTCAAAGAAATTCCAGGCATCTTGGAAGGAACCGGAAAGCCCGAATACGGGAAATGCGTTGAAATTTCGACCAAGGCAGCTTTAAGAGAAATGATGCTGCCCGGTGCACTGACCATTTTGACTCCCATACTAATAGGTTTCCTGATGGGTGCAGAAGCATTGGGTGCCTATATGGCAGGTGTGACCGTTTCAGGCGTACTTTGGGCTATCTTCCAAAACAATGCGGGAGGCGCGTGGGACAATGCAAAAAAATCTTTTGAAGCAGGTGTTGAAATCGACGGGAAGATGACCTACAAAGGTTCCGAAGCACACAAAGCTGCAGTAACCGGTGACACAGTGGGCGATCCGTTTAAAGACACCTCCGGCCCATCAATGAATATTTTGATTAAACTGACTTGTCTGGTCGGATTGATTTTGGCTCCCATTCTGGGCAACCAGAACAAAAGTGCAACTGATGTAGGTCAGACCGATGCCGAGAAAGTAAGACAAGCTGAAAATGTAGCTCAATTGGATAATCAGGGAAATTATATTTATACACTGGGAAGTATGGTAGATATTGAACTACCCTCCGGACAAACACTTAAAGTAGGTTCAATGTCTGCTGAAATGAAACTTTTCAGAATGCTGTCTAATCCCGAAAGAATGAAGCAGAATACAAGAAGCAACAAAGAAAACTGGGTTACACTGGACAGGGTTTTTTTTTCTAAAGGCAGTTCAAAATTAATGACCCAATCTGAATCCCAACTGAAAGATTTGTCGGTTCTGTTGAATGAATTCCCTGATTCAAAAATCAAAATTGGCGGTTATACTGACAACAGTGGAACCGAAGAGCAAAATGCGAAAATTTCGAGAGAACGAGCCAATATCGTCAAAAGAGGATTGACCAAATTTAATATTGATGAAAACAGAATGCAGGCCGAGGGATACGGTGCAGAATTTTTTGTCTGTCCTGCCAATGACACAGAAATTTGCAAAGCGCAAAACAGAAGAGTGGATGTGAAAATCGTAAATGCATAAAAAATATTATCCAACAGATAAAAGCAGTCCTTTGGGGCTGCTTTTTATTTTTATATAGACTTACCTTTGCGCACTGCCGATGAACATTTTAAAAATCTACACCGATTCCTATCGCGGACTCTCATCAGAAAGCTGGATGCTTGCTATCGTCATGCTTATCAACCGTGCAGGTTCGATGGTTCTGCCTTTTCTCGGTGTATATATGACCGACCACCTCGGCTTTGAACTCGATGCAGCAGGTTTGGTGCTAAGCAGTTTCGGTATTGGAGCGGTCATCGGTTCGTGGCTCGGCGGAATATTGACCGACAAAAAAGGTGAATTCCAAACCCAATACATGAGCCTGTTTCTGAGCGTTCCGGTTTTTTGTCTTATGCCGCTTTTCACCACTGAAATTGGCTTGGCTGCCATTATTTTCACTCAAAGTGTCATCAGCGAAATGTTCAGACCCGCCAACTCGGTTGCGATTACCAAGTACGCAAAAAAAGGTAATCTAACCCGCTCGTTTTCACTCAACCGCATGGCGGTGAACCTCGGATTTTCAATAGGTCCTGCACTCGGCGGAATTCTTTCTGCCATTTCCTATGATTTTTTGTTTTATTCGAATGCTGCAGCGGCTTTGCTTGCCGGAATGACCTATGTGTTTTTTTTTAGAAACAGAAGCGGACGAAAAAAAGAAGTCAAGAAAGACGAAGGCAAGAAAGTTGTTTCTCCCTACAGAGACCATAAATTCATTGTGTTTTCGCTACTTTGTATGGTTTTTTCGGTTTGCTTCTTTCAATTGCTGAACACCCTCCCAATATTTTATAAAATTGAAGCTGGACTCAGTCAACAGCAAATAGGGATGGTCCTTGCTTACAGCGGAATTTTTATAGTATTGACCGAAATGCTACTGGTTCACATTGCAGAAAAAAAAATCAAACTGAGAATCACCTTGCTGCTCGGTTCTGTGTTTGCAGGACTCGGATTCGGAATGCTCGGTTGGTTCAACAGCCTAACGATTTTGTTTTTATCCATCACCGTTATGAGTCTGGGTGAGATTTGGGCATTCCCTTTCATGTCAAGCGTAACGGCCATCCGTTCGGGCAGTGGTATGCCGGGTGCATATATGGGATTATTGGGCATCGGAGTTTCGGTTTCATTTATCATTACACCATTTCTTGGGACTTACATTGCACAGGAATTTGGTTTCAAAGTTTTGTGGATGGGCACGGGAATTCTATTGACCTTGACGGGCATTGGGTTTTATTATCAGATTCCGCATTTGCTGAGAAAAGAAGAGCAAAATAAAGAAACCGATTAAATAATGTCTATACTCAGCAAAGCTTGGTTTGTCAATTCAAAGTTTTTTATAATTTTACAACGCTCATTAAAAACAAATTAATCCCAACTTCATTATGGATTTCAAAAAATACAATATTCCCTTTGATATTAATCCCACCTATAACAAATCCATCGCCTACTTTTCAATGGAATTTGCCATCGATCAGTCACTAAAAACCTACAGTGGTGGATTGGGTTTTCTTGCGGGTTCACATATGCGCAGTGCCTATTCACTCCGACAAAATCTGGTTGGGATAGGCATACTTTGGAAATACGGTTATTATGACCAACAGCGAAATCAAGACAAAAGTCTGAAGGTTACATGGGTGGAAAAAGATTACAGTTTTTTGGAAGATACCCATATCCGTTTTCAAATAAAGGTAGATGAACATCCGGTTTGGGTCAAAGCCTATTATCTAAATCCTGAAATCTTTCATACTGCACCCATTTTTTTCCTGAGTACTGATTTGCCCGAAAACGACTATCTCGCCCGCTCTATTTGCCACAGACTCTACGACGGAAATCCCGCGGCCAAAGTCGCACAGTACATTCTTCTCGGCAAAGGTGGCGCAAAACTTTTGGATGAAATCGGCTCGCACAGAGACATCTATCATTTGAACGAAGCCCATGGACTGCCAGCTGCCTTTTACCTTTTAAAAAAATACAATGATCTCAGCGAGGTCAACAAAAGATTGGTGTTTACCACACATACGCCCGAAGAAGCAGGGAATGAAAAACATGATTTTGATTTGTGTTACAAAATGTCCTACTTCTCGGGAATGAGCCGTGAAGAGGTCAGGGCAGTCACCGGGTTGACCTCCGATGAACCTTTTAATCATTCGCTGGTAGCACTTCGTTTGTCGCATGTTGCCAACGGAGTTTCAAAACTACACGGTGTAGTTTCCAATCAAATGTGGGGAAAACATCCTGGAATTTGCAAAATAAAATCGGTCACCAATTCCCAAGATTATCTGTATTGGGCAGACAAAAAGCTTTATCATTATGCAGACGAAGAGGCGCATCATAAATTTGACGATAGAAAAAGACAAATCAAGGCCAAAACTTTTAAAATTGTTGCTGATCAGACTGGAAAATTATTTAACCCGAAGGTATTTACCATGGTTTGGGCAAGAAGATTCGCAGGCTACAAAAGAGCTGATTTACTATTGAACGACCCAGAGAGATTCAATCGTCTGCTCAATCACACCAAATATCCAGTTCAACTGATTTGGGCAGGTAAACCGTATCCGCTTGACCAACCCGCAATTGATACTTTCAACCAATTGATATACGAATCCAACAAACACGGCAATATGGCTGTTTTGACCGGCTATGAGCTCGAACTGAGCCGTCGGCTGAAAGCAGCATCCGATGTCTGGCTCAACACGCCCAGAGTGCCGCGCGAAGCCTCAGGCACCAGCGGAATGACAGCAGCGATGAATGGCGGAGTGAATTTTTCTACTGATGACGGTTGGATCCCAGAGTTTGCCGTAAACGGTGAAAATGCCTTTGTCATCCCCAGAACCGATTTTGAAAATCTAAGTGTCGTACAACAAGACGAACAAGACCTGAATCATTTGTACGATATACTTGAAAATAAAATTCTCCCTACATATTACGAACAGCCAGATGCTTGGCGGAAAATCGTACAAAACGGAATGAGAGTCGTCAAAGACCGTTTCAACAGTGACCGCATGGCCGATGAATATTACCAGTTGATTTACAACCATCCAACGGACGCAGTTCAATAAAATCTAAGGATACCAACACATTATGACCAAAGCCGAATACAGAAAGAAATACCTCAACAAACGAGCACAGATTCCTGAGAACCAAAGGCTTGAATTTAGCAGGCGAATATTTGAACACTTAAAGAACATGCCTCTTAATGAACTGAATTACTATCATATCTTCGTGCCGATTGAAAACCATCACGAAATCAATACTTGGCCCATCATCCATGATTTATTTAAAAACGGAAAAAAAGTCATCGTTCCCAAGACGCAGGGGAACCAAATGCTGAATTGTGGGATTGGTCCAGATACGAAGTTTGAAAGTGGAAACTTCAATGTACCCGAACCCGTGGAATACCAAACAGTACCCACAGAACTGATAGAAGTAGTGTTGATCCCCATGCTGATTTGTGACCGTAAAGGAAACAGAATCGGTTATGGCGGAGGGTTTTATGACAGATTTCTGGCGCATTTAAAAAAAGGCAGCTTGAAAATTGGTTTGAATTTCTTTGCTCCCATTGAGGAGATTATAGAAACCGAACCCACCGATGTACCACTGGATTACTGCATTACCCCTGAGGAAATCGTGTCGTTTGTTTCCTGAGCAATGTCCAGATTTTCAAAATAGAAAATGAATTCGTGTTTGAACTTTTTGGGTTCTTTCTTCAGCACATATTTGGTGGATTTGTGCAGAGAATCAATCAATTTTTTGTCTTTGTTATAATAACGAACCCAGTAATCTACACTTCGGATGGAATCAGAAATCAGTGAATCCCTTTTAGAAGTATCTAAGCCTGTAATTTCTATGTAATTCACTTTGAGTGAATCCATTTCATACAAAAGTCTCGGGATATTGAGTGAATCCTGTGGCTGAAAATAACTTTGAATTTGTGGATAAAGAATATCGCTCATCAAACTGTCATCCTGGTTAACAGCATACAGCGACATTAATTCATATATTTCGGTTAATTTTTGTTTGGTAATAAAATTGACCGATGCCAGCGAATCCATTTTTGATTCAGGTGTTGAATTGTTCCGATAGGTTTTAATGACCTCCGGGTCGTGGTTTCCCTCAAAGACAGGCTCGTTCTTGCAAGACCAAATAAAGATCAGTCCGCATGACAAAAGAAAAAGAGACTTAATCTTCATCAGAATTAATTTTAAATTTAATCTTAATAATCTTTCCGTTTTTATTCCTTTCAGCCTCAATGAGTGTGAAGTTTTTCAACGAAGTCGTCGGCAAGGACATCAGGTTGATGTACTGTTTCTTACTCAATACTTCGACACCAAAATATTCATTGTCATACACCTGATAAATAAGCGCTTCATCATCAATCATCTGATTGAGCATTTTGATACGCTCCTTTACGCTTTGCGATGACTTTGAATAATGTCGCAGCATTACTTTGTAATCGTCCGGTTGAAGACGGATAGTTTCCCGCCCTTGGTACAGACGCAGGTCGATTTTAAAGGTATCTTGTTTATAATAAGTCGATTTTATCGCCATCAACAAGGTGTCTTCCTTGGATGGGAATTCCACACAACCCTTCTCGGTAATGATTTCCAGCGGAGTAAAGTCCTGACGGGCCACAGTGATTTCTATCGGTTCAGTAATGGGCGTATTTCTATCTGCATCAATAAAACAAAACTCATAGGTCCGTTGATAGAAAAAAACAAAGTATGCGGCTGTCCCCAAAATCCCGAGCCCCAACACCGTAAGCAGTATGGCCAAAACCCTACTATTTCTTTTCCCCTTGGTCTTATGCAGCGGTTCGTTTTTCTCCGATTTTTCATTTGGTATTGAACCTTGTGGTGAAGTTACTTCGTTTTGAGCGTTTTCTTCAGCTTCCCGAAGCTGTGGCAGCTGGTTGTACTTCGCCGAAAACTCAGCCCAACCCGAGTAACCCGCATATTGAGAAAGTATATTCAGCATATCGATTCTCGGCAGTTTGTCCAAACTCTGTCCCTTAAAATAAGTATAAAACCATTTTTCGCTGACCGTTGACTTTGTTTTCTCAAATAAATCTTCCTGAAAAGAGACAATATCCTGCCCTTTCCATTCTGAAATGTCTGATGAGGAAGCCGTATTTGACTCAAAAAAGCGTCTGTTAATTTCCTTTTTGAGTAATTTAAACAATTCTATTTCAGAAACTTTATTCAATTTATTGTTTATAACCAACTGTTTATTAAGCGTTTGTAAATTGTAAATTGTTTTACAAAGTGATTACAATCATTTTTCTGTAGCTTGAGAGCAAAGCTAATGTACTTTTGGAACAAATAAAAACCATTAAAAAATTTAAATTATGAAAAAAGTATTTGTAAAAGGAGTTGCATTGGCTTTCGTAGCCGGTCTTTCATTCGCTAACATTTCATGTGACGCTAAAACTGACGCTGCTGATCAAATTGAAGCTGCTGCTGACGAAACTGCAGAAACCATTGACGAAGCTGCTGAAACTACTGGTGAAGCCATTGATGAAGCTACTGACTCTGCTGGTGAAGTTATTGACGAAGCTGCAGACGCTGCACAAGAAGGAGCTGAAGATGTTCAAGAAGCTGTCGAAGGCGCTGCTGAAGACATTCAAGAAGCTGCACAATAATTCCTTACAAAGAATTTATAAAAGCCGTTCCGTTGGGACGGCTTTTTTTATGCATCTCACCGAACAATAGTTTTCAACAACGACATATTTTAACATTCTCCGGGCTTAACTTTGTAAGATGTTTGCACTGGTCGATGGAAATAATTTTTATGCGAGTTGCGAAAGGGTTTTCAACCCGGTTTACAACGGAAAACCGCTGGTCGTCTTGTCCAACAATGACGGCTGTGTCATCGCTCGTTCCAATGAAGCAAAAGCACTCGGTATTCCAATGGGTGCTCCCGCGTTTGAATACCGGGAAATTTTCGAGAAAAACAAGGTGATTATAAAGTCCTCCAATTATGCGCTCTACGGTGACATGAGCAATCGGATGATGAACATACTGCGACAATTTACACCCGATGTTGAAATTTATTCCATCGATGAAAGTTTTCTGGAATTCAGAGGATTTGAGCTTTTTGACCTGAACCAAACAGGATTGGAGATGCATCGGCGGATTTTGCAATGGATTGGAATTCCCAGCAGCATCGGACTGGCGGAAACCAAAACGCTCGCAAAAATCGCCAATAAGATTGCGAAGAAATTCCCCCAAAAGACAAATTCGGTTTATGCCATAGATTCAGAAGAAAAAAGAATCAAAGCACTGAAATGGATAAAAATTGGGGATGTGTGGGGCATTGGTAGAAAGATCAGCCAAAAACTGCGGGCAATCGGGGTAAAGAATGCTTATGAATTCACCCAACTGCCAGATGAGTATATACGAAGTCAATTTTCGGTTGTCGGTCTGCGACTGAAAAATGAGCTGAAAGGGAAATCGGTTTTGGAACTGGAAGAAGTACAACCAAAGAAGAGCATCGCCACCACCCGGACTTTCAGCAAAAACCTCAGTGAACTGTCCGAAATAGAAGAACGGGTGGCTACTTTTGCCGTTACTTGTGCAGAAAAACTCAGGTGGCAGAAATCACATTGCAATCATCTGATGGTATTCATACATACCAACCCACACAGAAAAGATTTGCCGCAGTACGCCCGCAATGTTCTGGTGCAACTTCCTTTTCCGACTCATTCCGGCATCAGTATCTCAAGTTACGCACTGAAAGCTTTGCGTGTGATTTTCAAAGAAGGATACCATTACAAAAAAGCGGGCGTTATCGTTGGCGGAATCACGCCTGAGAGCAATTATCAGCTGAATATTTTCGAGAATGAAAATCCGGCACACAGACCGCTGATGGAAGTAATGGACAGATTAAATTTGCAGTTTGGTTCAAAAAAACTTAAATTGGCCTCACAGGATCCGACCAGAACTTGGCCGATGAGGCAGGAAAAACTGTCGCCCTGCTTTACCACAAAAATGTGCGACATAATCCATGTGAAAGTATGAAATCAGATGTTTTAAAATTCCTTATCCCCGATGACAGTGAAGTACTGGAGATTCCGTTGGCCTCTAATCCGGTTTCGGCGGGTTTTCCGTCGCCGGCAGATGATTTTCAAGAAGACAAAATCAGCTTAGACAAATATGTAGTCAAAAACAAAGACGCCACATTTTATGCCCGTCTGAAAGGAACCTCCATGGTGGAAGCCGGATTTGACGAAGGCGATATTTTGGTAATTGACCGCAGTTTGGAGCCGACCGATAATAAAATCGCCGTTTGCTTTGTGGACGGAGATTTTACCGTGAAACGCGTGAGAGTCAACACCGACGGCGTGTGGCTGATTCCTTACAATGAAAAATTTAAGCCCATCAGAATCACCGAAGAAACCCGTTTTGAGATTTGGGGAATTGTTACTTATATCATCAAAAAAGTAGTTTGATTGAGTTCTGAAATCAACATTCAGAGCTATTTGTCTGCATCCGTAGATGCTTCTTCTTCAATGACCGCATTTTCATTGTTCAAAGGCAGCACCCAAGTTTCATTGGCATCCCACATTGCACGGACATTGATTAGCTCAGGAGAAACGAATGCGGGTTCGGGAAATTTGCGACTGAAAAAGTCACCGGTATCCCAAAAACCGTTTTCATTTTCGTCAATGAAAATCTGAAAATAATAATTCCCGGGGTTCAGATAATTATAATCAAATTCGGTTCGGGTAGTGTATTGTTCATCGAGCAAATCACCTTTTTCGGTCAGAAATCTAATGATAAAAGGGTGTTTGGGCGGATTGCCGAGACTCAGTTTCAGATGACCGTATTCATTTCTGGATTTTACACTGAAGTTGTACCTGAGCGTATCATTGGTTTCTCCAAAAAAATCGGTGATTGCATTTGGGTAAAATTCTATGGAATAAGACGAATTGAGTTCAATCGGAAAATCAACCGTAAAATCATTGTCGTGCACAGGATGTTTGATGAGTTTTGGTTGAATACGGATGCTGTCTTTGAATACAAAAACATAAGCTGAGTCCAGCTCACCAATCGGGTAATTGGCTGTCAATCTAACATTTCTGTCGGGCGCAAAGCCCAATTTTTGCTTGGAATCTACCCTGAGTTTATGGGCCTGTCCTGGACTGTAAACCACTGAAATCGTATCTGATTCATCTTTGTGGCTGACCAGAAATTTGATTCTGCTGGATTTGTCGCCCAACGAATCAATGGCGGGGTTGAACCAAAAATTGAGCGAATCGCTTCTCGGTACATAAGATATTTTTGAAGTAGTGAAATCCATATCAATGGGTTTGACTTCCACCTCTTCCGGCTGCCCAGAAAATTTAAAAACCAAATGACCGTAAGCTTTTTGTTCGGCTTTGATAGCTTTATACGGAGGCCGCTGACTGAACAAAGAAATATTGATTTGCTGATTCGTGGTTAAATTCACAGGTTCGTCGATAAATCCAATTTTTTCCTTGTCGGGGTCAAACTGCAGATTTTGCACCTCATCATTGAATGCAACCATTTGGTATATACCTTCATGAAGATAATTCAGCTTGAAACTGCCTTTTTCATCGGGGCGGGCCACATAAAAGGGTTTGCTCCTTAGCACAATGCTGTCATTGTATGCCGAATCCACCGGATAAAGTCCGACGAGCAGATTTTTGGGAAGCTCTCTTTCTGATGGAAGATGAAGTGAACCCGTAATCATCAGTGAATCAATATAATCACCGGTCGAAAATACAAAATGAAAACCGGCGAGTACATTGCCTTCGTTGTTGTCCTGAATGGCGTTTCCGAAATTGATATTGTAAGTGGTGTTTTCCCTCAGCGATTCGTTCCATTTGACTCTCAGCGTTTTACTTGCAGTCCCGATGGGTTGGAAGTTGACGGTGTTGCCTAATGGAGGTGAAACAATCACATTGTTTTGCTGTTCTTTTAGGACGATATATTCGTCAAAATTGATTTTGATTTCATTCAAATCAATCGGAACATTCAGGGACAGAGTATCGGGTGTGGAACTGAGATACCTGGGCGGAATTTCGTCTTTGGGCCCACCTGATGGCGAACCTTGTCTGGCACATGAAAGCACCAAAAGAAATGTAACTGAAAAAAATAAAATTCTAAGCGGCATATTCGGTTGCAAGATAGTCAAAATCAAAAATTAATTCAGAATCGGGTTTCCAATTATTTGAAGGCAAAGCTAACAAAGTTCAGATTCAAAGATTTGAGTCCCTCGGTTTTAATAATTAATTTTGAGCCTTTTAATTTTTGGCTCATGTCGTTACAATTATACAATCCGTTTGCAACCCTTCATTTTGATGAACACAGCTGTTTTTTGTCGGGTGACGACCTGAACGGCAACAATGAAATCATTAATGTTTTTCCTGATTGGGTATTGGACGATTACGATTTCCGAGAGCGCAATTTTGAAATGATGGATACGGTGAACCAAACCACCTACGGTGCGCTGACATTGCCTTGTTCAAAAAGAGTGAAAAAAGCAATGGATGAATTGGATGCCGAGGTAAAGTCGGCTTTCGACAAGGGATTTGAGGCTGTTGAAGCATTGGACCATCAGAAGTTGTTTTTGTGGGCCGGTCGTATGGTTTACGGCGTGCTGTATCAGGAATTGATGATTGAGCGAATGAGGTCAGAAAAGCGGGGAATTGAGTTTGAATTGTCCAAAACACTAAAGAAGCGGTTTGCTTATTTTCATTTGATGCTTCAGTCGCTGATTTCACCGGTTCGTTTTACCGAAAACAAAGCTTGGAGCATTGCACTGGTTCGGCTCAAATACTCAAAAGACATTTTTAATTACCGAGATGATGCGGTCAACCTGATTTTCTCACTGGGTTTCAATGGCTTTGGGATCATTGCTGTGTTGCAGGACAATGGTGTGCTCTACAACGAGTACAAGGGACTTTTGTCAAAAACCAGTGGGAAAGTACTTCATCCTGTTCAGTTTGAAGAATTGTGCGCAAGATTTTTGTATAGCAATTATCTGCTTCAGTATCCCAAGAATTTCAGTATAAGAGAATCCAAGGACGGCATCACCATTGACGCATTGCCTGTAATTCCCGAGGATGGAAAACCTTTGTTCAAGCCTTGGATTCCCAAAACTTTTGGCCAAGTACTTCACGATTACTGGTCGCCATGGGGATTTACCGAAAAAGAAATTTTTGATTCACAAAATGTGCCGGTGAGTTTTCTGGAAAATCAATATACATTTGAATTGATTGAGCCAGAAAGCATACTGCTCCCCTATTAATACTCAATTTTATTAATAAAAAAACAGACCCTCCTCAGCAAAAGCATTGGAAGGTCTGTTGTCATTTGATTGAACTCAATTACTTTTTAAGAATCTTGAAGGTTCTTATGGTACCGTCTGCAAAGTTGACTCTGAATACATAAGTAGCAGAAGTCAGCTGAGAGACATTGATTTGTCCGTCAATGACTTTTTGGTCAGCCATCACTTTCTGTCCGGCCAAATTCAGTATTTCTACTGATTTGATTTCTTTCTGACTTTCGATGTTCAACACACCTCTTGTCGGATTCGGCCAGTAAGCGAATGCATTGATATCCATATCTGAAGTACCCAGACTTTCGACATTGATTGAGTAATCTTCCACCTGTCCGAAGGTATAATTTCCACACGGATCTGTAGGTGAGACACTGTAATTCTTAATCACTCGCATACGGGTAATACCCAGCAATGCATCCTCTGGTACATCAATGGTATTGACTGCCTGCTGACCGTCTTCACCTGTGGAATTATATATTGAGCCTATCTCGTACATTTCTGTAGATTCGAAGCTTCCGTTCTGATTCCAGTCAATCCATACAGTAAAGTAATTGGTGTACGGACCGGCGGTATTTCCTTCCAGTGCAATTTCATAATCCAAAGTGCGGGTGAGATTGCCGACGATGGAAGTGAAATCTTCGTAAGGTTCAGTACTGTCTGCAGCAGAATAATTGTCTATGTTGGCGAGTAACACTCGGGTAATCGGCTCTACAAACACTATATCTGGATGACAGTACACCTTCTCAACAGTAAATATTGCAATGGTTGACAATGCTGTTTCACCTGAGAGTGTACATGTTACTTCCAGTCTCCATTCTACTTCATCTCCAACCTCTTCAGGAGCAGTGGCGATATAAGATGCATATTCTGACGAAGCAGCACCTTCATTCACCCATCCTTCTCCGTTGGTATTGGACTGCCACTGATAGCTCAGACCGTTTCCGATTGAATATCCGCTGGCAGAAACCGTGTAGGTTGAGCCGGGGTTACCTGTTTCAGGATTCACTGTTACAGTTCCTCCTTCAGGTGTGCCCGAACAATCCTCGAGTTCTACGATTTCGATGGTATAATCCTCACCCTGACCAAATGAATATTGGCCGCAAGGGTTGGTAGGTGAAGTGCTGAAATTCTTGATGACCCTCATGGTGGTTGTTCCAAGCGGTGCATCAGACGGAATCTGTATGGTGTTTACCGCCTGCTGGCCGTCCTGACCGGTTGAATTATAAATAGAGCCTATTTCAAACATCTCATTGCTGTCATAGGTTCCACTTTGGTCAAAGTCAATCCACAATGTAAAGTAATTGGTGTATGCACCGTCTGTATTACCTTCCAAGGCTACTTCATAAGTTGTGCCCGGTGCCAAATGACCAACGATGGAAGTAAAGTCTTCCAATGCGGGTGAGCCATTGACTACAGCACTTGAAGTGTTGTCAATGTCAGACAATACCACTCGGGTAATTGGTTCTACACTGATGGTAATGTCAAACAGACATTGCTCTTCCGGTGGATCCACTGGCTCACAATGTAGTTTGAATACACCTTGTACATCTTCGTCTGCATAATGCACCCAGTTACCCACTGTTGCGTCGAACTCGGCAATGATTTCACCCAGTGTTCCAAACGGTGTGGTTTCCCAGAATACACTTCCAGTGTCACCATTTGCTGCCTGCGCAACAGGCATCATCCAGTAGTGTCCTTCGGTGAAGTTGAGGTCAACTTCGGCAAAGACGGCATACAACGGATACGCTCCAAACATAATTCCAATCTGAACCTGAGTGAATTCAGTCGGACTGACACTTGCCACCTCAACTGAACCCGGAAGTCCTCCGTCATCTTCATAGAAAGTGAATGTCCATGAATCAGCCGGCATACCATTGAGGGTAACATAATTCAGTTCGATTTGCTTCACATTCAGCGTATTGCCTGGTGAGACAAAGAAGTCATCGGCATGTGAAAAATCTGTTCCGGTACCGATTTGCAATGCAACGGTTACATCATCGCCCGCACTGTCATCGCCTTGATCACAATCATCCTCGGATGAAACAGGCTCACAGTCGCCGGCCACAAAGAATGCCATATCATAAGCGGAATCAAAAACTTCCCAGCTTGCACCATTGTCATACGATACCAGCGCAGGATTGCCGGTAGTACCTGATTCGGTAACAACCCACCATACCACTGTTGCGCTCGGAACAGACATTTGTGTCTGTAGGTAGTAGGTACCTTCGGGCAGTACAATCGGAGTGTCGAGATCAAATACCAGATGATAAACCGGGTCTTGGTATGCAACTCCGTAGAGTATAGCTTCTGAAGGCGCCATAGTAGCAGTTCCTACCACTGCGCCTGGTACTCCACCGTTGTCTTCTCGGATATTCAGCGTGGCAGTGGAAGGGATTTCGGGCTGATTGACATCCACAGTAATCTGATGGATAGTAAATTGAGTACCCGGGTCAACAACAAAGTCATCGGCTACCATAAAGTTCGAAGGATTATGGATGGCAAACCCGTCGTCAATACTTAACGGAATTCCATCTCCTTGGAAACAGTCGTAATCAGGTTCATCAACGATTACCGGTTCACCGCACTGCACCATTCTTGCCCTAAGGGATGCTTCCGGTGTACAATCTTCATCCACATGGGTATAGAAACGCACTTCTTCATTGGCTGAAGGCGTATAAACCACAGGAGTAGTGCCTGAAATCAAAACTACCGTTCCATTGGTATCTGAAATTGTGATATAATCTGTTGATACTGAACTTGAGAAGGTGTATTCGACACCTGCGGTCAGGTTTACCTTTGAGTATTCACCAGCATAACCTTCTGTAGTAATCTCCTCCGTTACACCTATACAATAAGGTGTGTAGGTATTGGAAGGATATTGACCGTAAGTCGAATCCAGACAACCTTCTTCTTGTGTTTCATCACAAATAATTTCAACATCGTCTATGAAAGCCCTTTTGCTTGAAGTTGCAATTCT
>ENA-UOVV01000104-UOVV01000104.1-compost-metagenome-genome-assembly--contig:-NODE-104-length-127596-cov-35.089179_pt1 | contig 127596 bp, 125 predicted proteins | sample MGYA00238155_ERZ761577 | MGnify/ENA primary metagenome ERZ761577 (study PRJEB28898, sample SAMN06268775) | compost metagenome | isolation source: Emeryville, CA | place: USA:Emeryville, CA...
CCAATCCCCGCGCCCAACGGCCGAGACCAAACAACCCGCGCAAAGGTCTCCAGCACGAGGAAGGGAAGACAGGAAGAAGAGGTTCTTCATGCTGAGCTTGTCGAAGCATGAGCTTGTCCGTTCGCCTGCCCATAAAGGTCGCGAACAGGCCAGTTACTTGCCGATCCGCGTCCACTGCGCCACCTTGCCCCCAGACCAACGAGGCACGAAAGGAGGTGCGGATGACGAACCCCCGTCTGAACGACGAACGGACCGAGGCCCTGGTTGCCTGGTGCCACGACGCCAACGCCGGCGCGCCCTCGTCGGCCGAAGCCGCACGGCTGATCGCCAGGCGGCTGGGCGCGCACTTCGTCGACGGGCTGTGGGAGTTCGGCTTCTGGCTGCCGGAGCTGGTCGAGGCGCGGGTGCCCGAGGGCGACGTCTTCCTGGAGATCCTCGACCCCCGCGAGGGCCTGGACCTGGGGGTCGCCCGGCATACCGCCCGCTTCACCCGCACCCGCCTGCCGATCCGGCGGGAGGGCACCTTCGCCTTCGCCGCCGTCGAGGGGCTGCGCAGCGGCACCCGCGACCAGATCGGCCACTTCTATGCCGTCCACTGGCGCGACGGGAAGGGCGAGTGGCACCGCATCCTCGACCCCCTCGCCGCCTCCCTGCCCTACGGCGCCTTCGCGCCGGCCGAGATCTACGACCTCGACCTGCTGCAGAAGAACCGGACCGACTGCGACTACTACGACGGCCTGAAGACCGAGGGCGTGGTGAAGATGCCGGTGCCGCGCACCATCCTGCAGCTGCACGTGCCGTCGGCGACGGCCGGCGGAACGCTGGCCAGCCTCGCCCGGCAGTACGAGCACATCGCCGTCAAGCTGAACCGGGGCGAGACCCTGGAGCCGGCCGAGCAGCTTTTCGTCGGCTACGACGCCGTGCAGCTGCTGCCCGTGGAGCCGACCACCGTCTACGAGGCCGGCCCGGCCTTCTGGGAGGAGGCGTCGACCGACGAGGAGGACGTGGTCGAGGTCACCCTGCGCCGGCCGGACACGACCAACTGGGGCTACGACGTGGTCATCGCCGGCTCGGCGGCGGTCAACCCGACCCTGCTGGAGAGCGGCCGGCCCGACGAGCTGGTCGACCTGGCGGCGATCCTCCACACCTTCCCCGGCCGGCCGATCAAGCTGATCTTCGACGTGGTCTACGGCCACGCCGACAACCAGGCCCTCGACGTCCTGAACTACCACTACTTCGCCGGGCCGAACATGTACGGCCAGGACCTGAACTACCGCAACGCCATGGTGCGGGCGATCCTGCTGGAGATGCAGCGGCGCAAGGTCAACTTCGGCGCCGACGGCGTGCGGGTGGACGGCGCCCAGGACTTCAAGTGGTGGGACGCCGACGCCCAGCAGCTGCGCCACGACGACGACTACCTGCAGGCCATGGCCGACGTGGAGCAGGACGTCTGCGGCTGCCGCTACCGGCCCTGGTTCGTCTTCGAGGACGGCCGGCCCTGGCCGCAGGAGGACTGGGAGCTGGCCTCGACCTACCGCAGCGTGATCGAGCGGCAGAACGACCCCGACGTCTTCCAGTGGGGACCGCTGACCTTCGCGCACAACACGCCCTTCCTCTACACCTTCTGGCTGGCGAAGTGGTGGCGCATCCAGGAGATCGTGCGGGTCGGCGCCAACTGGATCAGCGGCTGCGCCAACCACGACACCCTGCGCCGCGGCACGCAGATCAATCCCAAGCTCAACATCAACACCCGGCTCGGCGAGTCCCGGATGGAGATCCTGGACAAGGCCTACGACAACCCGGCCGTCCAGATGCTGACCTATGCGGCCTTCCCCGGGGTGCCGATGGACTTCCTCAACGCCTCGGCCCGGGCGAGCTGGGGCTTCATCCGCAACCAGGACCATCGCTGGGCGGTGAAGGTCGTCGCCGAGGAGGTGATCTCCCTGCAGTGGCAGATCGACGACAAGACCTACGCCAAGCCCCTGAACTTCGTTCGCCTGAAGGAGATGGGCTTCGAGGACCGGGAGAGCATGGCCCGCTTCATGGAGTTCCTGCCCGGCCTGGTGGAGGTGACCGGCTACGACCTGGACGCCATCGTCGCCCTGCTGCAGCGGGTCGAGCCGCCGCTCGCCGGGCCGGAGGAGATCAGCGTTCCGGTGCTGCACGAGATCGCCCGGGCGTGGATGGACGACATGCACGACTACTGCAACGTCAGTCGGTACCACGAGCTGCTGAGCCCCAGCCAGGTGGCCTTCAACCTCTCCCTGCGCCGCTTCCGTGACGAGCGGCCCTGGCTGCGCGACAACCTGGGGCCGGACGACTTCTTCGACCGGCGGCGGCCGGTCGAGGGCAGCGTGCTGGTCATGTCGCTGCGCAACGGGCCCGACGGCGAGCAGGTGCTGCTGGTCTGCAACATGGAGGGCCGCCCGGTCGGCGACTTCGACCCCGTGCGCCTGGAGGACATCCCCGGCCTCGATCCCGAGGGCTGGTCGCTGGCCCTGCGCACGCCGCCGATCGGCGGCGACTACATCGGCGGCCCGCTGACGCTGCAGGACAGCACCGGCGTGGTCTTCACCCGCAAGGCCGCCTGAACCGGCCGACTCGGCCCTCGTTCGCGGCGGGAGAGGCTGCTAGCCTCGACCCGACCGCGAGCGGGAAGAGGGAGAGGATCATGCGGCTTCTGCCGGCCATCGCCGTGGCCGCCCTGCTGGGCGCAAGCGCCGCCGCACGGGCCGACGACCTGACGATCGGCATCACCCAGTACCCGGCGACCCTGAACCCGAACATCGAGTCGATGCTGGCCAAGACCTACGTCGAGGCCATGACCCTGCGGCCGCTGACCCACTACGACCAGGACTGGCAGGTCACCTGCTTCGTCTGCGTCGAGGTGCCGACCATCGAGAACGGGCTGGCGAAGCGGGAACCCCTGAAGGAGGGCGGCGAAGGCATGGCGGTCACCTTCACCCTGCCGCCGGGTGCCACCTGGGGCGACGGCGTGCCGGTGACCACAGACGACGTGCTCTTCACCTGGGAGGTGGGCAGGCACCCCCAGTCCGGCGTCTCCAACGCCGAGCTCTACCGCCGCATCCTCGACATCACGGCGAAGGACGAGAAGACCTTCACCATCCACACCGACCGGGTCACCTTCGACTACAACTCCTTCGCCGACTTCCGCCCGCTGCCGGCGCACATCGAGCGGCCGATCTTCGAGAGCGACCCGGCCCAGTACCGCAACCGCACCGCCTTCGACACCGACCCCACGAACCCCGGCCTCGCCTTCGGCCCCTACCGCATCGCCTCGCTGCGGGTCGGCTCGGAGATCGTGCTGGAGAAGAACCCGACCTGGTGGGGCAAGCCGCCGGCCTTCGACCGCATCACCGTGCGCACCATCGAGAACACCGCCGCCCTGGAGGCCAACCTGCTCTCCGGCGGCATCGACATGATCGCGGGCGAGCTGGGGCTGGAGCTGGACCAGGCGCTGGCCTTCGAGAAGCGGCACAGGGATCGCTACAAGGTGATCTTCAAGCCGGGGCTGATCTACGAGCACATCGACAACAACCTGGACAACCCGATCCTCGCCGACCGGCGGGTGCGCCAGGCGCTGCTCTACGGCGCCGACCGCAAGCTGCTGACCGACCAGCTCTTCGCCGGGCATCAGCCGGTGGCCGACTCCTTCATGAGCCCGCTGGACTGGGCCTACAGCGACGCTGTCCCGCACTACCCCTACGACCCGAAGAAGGCGGCCGCACTGCTGGACGAGGCCGGCTGGCGCATGGGCGCCGGCGGCCTGCGCCGCAATGCCAAGGGCGAGGTCCTGCGCCTGGAGCTGCTGACCACGGCCGGCAACCGCACGCGCGAGCTGGTGCAGCAGGTGCTGCAGAGCCAGTGGCGCCAGCTCGGCATCGACGTGCGCCTGGGCGGTGAGCCGGCACGCGTCTTCTTCGGCGAGACCGTCACGAAGCGGAAGTTCTCCGCCATGGCGCTCTTCGCCTGGCTCTCCTCGCCGGAGAACGTGCCGCGCACGACCCTCGACAGCGAACAGATCCCCACCGCCGCCAACGGCTGGGCGGGCCAGAACACCACCGGCTACGTCAACCCGCGGGTGGATGAGCTGATAGACGAACTGGAGGTCGAGCTGGACCGCGAGAAGCGGCGGGTGCTCTGGGCAGAACTGCAGACGATCTACGCCACCGACCTGCCGGCCCTGCCGCTCTACTGGCGCTCGGAGGCCTACGTCCTGCCGAAATGGCTGGAGGGCGTGCGGCCGACCGGCCACCAGGGCACGACCACCCTGTGGGTCGAGGACTGGCGGCGGGCCGGCGGCTAGCCTTGGGCGAGCGCTCTAGAAGATCAGCGAGAGCACGCCGATGATCACGAGCAGGCCCACCAGGAAGATGACGCCGATGGTGCCGCCGATGAACTTGAGCATGGGGTGTCTCCTGCCGTTGCGATCACCGGGTCAACGCATCACCGCAGCGGCCGTTCGAGCGGCCGCATGTCATTGGCGGGACGAAGTCCGGTGAGCGGGTCAACGTGATCCGCTTCCTGCTGGGGCGCGGGCTGCAGATCGCGGTGGTGGTCGCCCTCACCTCCTTCCTGGTCTACGCGCTGATCGGGCTGATGCCGGGCGATCCCATCGACCTGATGCTGAGCGCCGACCCCAACCTGACCGCGGCCGACGCCATCCGGCTCAAGGCGCTCTACGGCCTCGACCAGCCGCTGCTCGACCGCTACTGGCACTGGCTCACGGCCGCACTCTCCGGCGATTTCGGCTATTCGCGCCTCTATGCCCAGCCGGTCTGGGAGGTGCTCTGGCCGCGGCTGGGCAACACGCTGCTGCTGATGGGCGCCAGCTTCGCCCTGTCGCTGCTGGTCGCCCTGCCGCTGGGTGTGCTGGCGGCGCGGCGCGCCGGCGGGCTGGTCGACAACACCGTCAACCTGCTGGCCTTCGCGGGTATTTCCCTGCCGTCCTTCTGGTTGTCGATCCTGCTGATCCTGCTCTTCGCCGTGCATCTCGGCTGGCTGCCGGCCGGCGGGCTGGGCGACGGCGGCCTGCTGGACCGCCTCGACCACATGGTCCTGCCGGTCGCCGCGCTGGCCATCGCCACGGTCGGCCAGCATCTGCGCTACGTGCGGGCCGGGGTGCGCGAGGCGCTGCGCCAGGACTTCGTGCGCACCGCCAGGGCCAAGGGCCTGAGCGAGCGCCGGGTGGTCTGGGGCCACGTCCTGCGCAACGCCCTGATCCCGGTGGTCACGGTGCTGGCGCTGGACTTCGGCACCCTGTTCAGCGGCGCCCTGGTCGTCGAAACGATGTTCTCCTGGCTGGGCATGGGCAAGACGATCTACGACGCCATCCTGGGCAACGATTACAATCTGGCCCTGGTCTCCCTGCTGCTGGCGACGGTGACGGTGCTGCTGGCTTCGCTGGCCGCCGACCTCGCCTACGTCTGGCTCGACCCGCGGATCGAGCCGGAATGAGCGCGAGCGTCGCCGCACCGCGCTCCCTCGGCGGCGCTCTGCTGCGCCGGCCGGTCGCCGCGGGTGCCCTGGCCTTTCTGGTCGTCCTGACCATCGCCAGCTTCGCTGCCCCCTGGCTGGCGGCTTGGCGCGGGCTCGACCCCGAGCAGGTGAACCTGCTGGCCCGCGCCCAGCCGCCCTCGGACGTCCACTGGCTGGGCACCGACGAGCTGGGGCGCGACCTGCTGCTGCGCCTGCTCTACGCCGGACAGGTCTCGCTGACGGTCGGCTTCGCCGCCGCCTTCGGGGCGGCCGTCGTCGGGTCGGCGATCGGGCTGGTCGCCGGCTGGGCCGGCGGGCGGCTGGACGCGCTGCTGATGCGGCTGGCCGACCTGCTGATGGCCCTGCCGGTGCTGCCGCTGCTGGTGATCCTGGCCGCCCTCGATCTCGGCAAGCTGGGCCTGCCGCCGGACGTGGCCGGCGCGGCCTGGACCGGTCTCGCCCGCATCGTCGTGCTGATCGTGCTGGTGGGGTGGGTGACGGTGGCCCGCCTCGTGCGCGGCACCACCCTCAGCCTCAAGCGGCGGGAGTTCGTGCTGGCCGCCCGGGCGCTGGGCGCGCGCGACCGCACCATCCTCTGGCGCCACGTGCTGCCCAACGCCGCCTCGCCGATCGTGGTGGCGACCACCCTGTCGATCGGCAACGTCATCCTGCTGGAGTCGGTGCTGTCCTTCCTCGGCCTGGGCATCCAGCCGCCGACGGCGAGTTGGGGCAACATGCTGACCAACGCCCAGCAGACCCTCTGGTCGGAGCCCATGCTGGCGGTCTGGCCCGGCCTCTTCATCTTCGCCACCGTCATGGCCTTCAACCTGCTGGGCGACGCGCTGCAGGACGAGCTCGACCCCCGCGGCCGGAGCGGCTAGGCGCCGTCAAGCGACGTCGACGAGGTGCAGGAAAGAGCCGGCGACGGTGCCGCGGCGCAGGCCGGCGGCGCCGAGGTCGTCGCCGACGGCGTCGGCGAGCTGGAAGGGACGCTCGGCCGCGCCTTCCGAGACGACGCTGGCGTAGTGGAACTCGTGGCCGCGCAGTGCCGTCCCCGCAACGCCCCAGAAGCCCGCTGCCAGAGCCGTCGCCTGCCGGTAACCGAGATGCAGCCTCCGGGTCTCGAAGGAGGTCACCAGGGGCAGCAGGCCGGCCATGGCGTGGCGGCCGCCCGTCGCGTCGATCAGGCCTTCGCCCAGCACCATGTAGCCGCCGCACTCGCCGTAGACCGGCAGGCCGCGGTCGGCCGCCGACCGCAGGCCGGCGAAGAAGCGCTGTGCCGCCGCCAGCCGCCCGGCGTGCAGTTCCGGATAACCGCCGGGCAGAAAGACGCTATCCGCGGCAGCCGGCGGCGGCTCGTCGGCAAGCGGGGAGAAGGGCAGGATCTCCGCGCCCGCCGCCCGCCAGCCGGCCAGCAGGTGCGGATAGGCGAAGGCGAAGGCCACGTCGTCGGCCAGCGCCACCCGCTGCCCCGGCGGCGGCAGGACGGCGCCTTTCAGTTCGCCGGCCGGGAGAGGCGCCGCGATCGCCTGCAGCCGGTCCAGGTCGACGGCGGCGGCCACCACCTCGGCCGCACGGTCGAGAAAGGCCTCGAGATCCGGCCGCTCCTCGGCCTGCACCAGCCCCAGGTGCCGCTCCGGCAGGGCGAGGTCGCCGCTGCGCGGGACGGCGCCGAGGAGCGGCATCCCCAGGGCCGCGAGTCCGTCGGCCATGAGCCGCAGGTGGCGGTCGCTGCCGACCCGGTTGAGGACGACACCGGCGATGCGGACGTCCGGGCGGTGGTCGCGGAAGCCGCGGACGAGCGCGGCGACCGAGGCGCCCTGCCCCCGCGCGTCGACCACCAGCACCACGGGCAGGGCGAAGGCGGCCGCCAGATCCGCCGTCGACCCGCTGCCGTCGGCCGCCCCGTCGAACAGGCCCATGACGCCTTCGACCACCACGAGATCCGCACTCTGCCCCGCCTGCCCCAGAAGGGCTGCGAGAGTCGCGGCCCGCATCGCCCAGGGGTCGAGGTTGAAGGCCGGCCGGCCGGCGGCGGCCCGGTGGAAGCGCGGGTCGATGTAGTCGGGCCCCACCTTGGCGCCGGCCGCCGCCACGCCGCGGCGGCGCAGCGCCCGCAGCAGCGCCAGGGTGACGACGGTCTTGCCGCTGCCCGAAGCCGGCGCCGCGACCACCAGCCCCCGCGCGGTCATCAGACCGCCGCGCTGCGCCGGCGGCTCTCCAGGGGATCGGCCTGCAGCGGCCGCCCGGCGAGCGCCCCCAGCCAGTCCAGGGCCGGGCGCAGCCGCACCACCTCGCCCAGCACAACCATGGCCGGGGGTTCGATGCCGCTCGCCGCGACTGCCTCGACCGCTTCGGCGAGAGTGGTCACCAGCACCTGCTGCTCGGGCAGGCTGGCGCGCGTGACGACCGCCAGCGGCTCGGTTTCGCTGCGACCCGCCGCCTGCAGGCGGCGCAGGATCTCCGGCAGGTGCTTGAGCGCCATGTACATGACGATCACCGGCGACCCGCGTGCGATCGCGGCCCAGTCGATGCCGTCGGGCGTCGCGCCGGTGGCATCGTGGCCGGTGAGGAAGGTGACGACGCTGTTGGTGTCGCGGTGGGTCGCCGGGATGCCGGCATAGGCGAGGCCGCCGATGCCGGCCGTCACCCCCGGCACTACCCGGAAGGGCACGCCCGCCTCGACCAGGGTCAGGGCCTCCTCGCCGCCACGACCGAAGACGAAGGGGTCGCCGCCCTTGAGCCGCAGCACGCGCTTGCCCTGGCGCGCCAGTTCCACGATCCGCAGGGAGATGTCGACCTGCTTGGGCGAGGGCTTGCCGCCGCGCTTGCCGGCGTACTCCAGCAGCGCGCCGGGCCGCGCGAGTTTCAGGATCTCCGGCCCGACCAGGGCGTCGTAGACCACCGCGTCGGCCCGCTGCAGGCCGTGCAGCGCCAGCAGGGTCAGCAGACCCGGATCCCCCGGGCCGGCGCCGGTCAGCCAGACCCAGCCGGGCTGGAACTCCGGCAGGAAAGACGGCAAGGGAGGCAGGTGTGGGTGCATCAGATCCATCCTCCTGCGTGCGTCGGCGCGGCGTCTTGCCAGCGACCAAACCCGGTCCTATCACCGCGGACATGGCAGAAAGACCGGAAGGCCCCCTGCGCCGCGGCTGGACGACGGGGGCCTGTGCCACGGCCGCGACCCGCGCCGCCTACACGGCGCTGCTGACCGGCGACTTCCCCGACCCCGTCGAGATCACCCTGCCGAAAGGCGAGCGGCCCGCCTTCGCGCTGGCCTGGGAGGGCCGCGGCACGGGCTGGGCGGCGGCGGGCATCGTCAAGGACGCCGGCGACGACCCCGACGTGACCCACGGCGCCCTGATCATCGCCACGGTCCGCCGTCTGCCGGCGGGTAGCGGAGTCGTCTTCCGCGCCGGGCCGGGCGTCGGCACGGTGACCCGCGAGGGCCTGCCGATCCCGCCCGGCGAACCGGCGATCAACCCCGTGCCGCGCCGCCTGATGCGGGCGGTCGTGGAGGAGCTGGCCGCCGCCCACGGCGATCCGGGCGCGGTGGAGATCGAGATCTCCGTGCCCGGTGGCGAGGACCTGGCGAAGCGCACCTGGAACCCCCGCCTGGGCATTCTCGGCGGCCTGTCGATCCTGGGCACCACGGGGATCGTCCATCCCTTTTCCTGCGCCGCCTGGATCGCCTCGATCCACCGCGGCGTCGACGTCGCACGCGCCGCCGGCCTCACCCACGTCGCCGGCTGCACCGGCTCCACCTCGGAAGCGGCCGTCCAGGCGCTCTACGGCCTGCCGGAGATCGCCCTGCTGGACATGGGCGACTTCGCTGGCGGCCTGCTGAAGTACCTGCGCCGGCATCCCGTCGGCCGCGTCACCATCGGCGGCGGCTTCGCCAAGCTGGTCAAGCTGGCGCAGGGTCATCTCGACCTCCACTCCGGCCGCAGCCAGGTCGACTTCGCCTGGCTGGCGGGCGAACTCGCGGGGCTCGGCGCCGGGATGGACCTGCAGGACCGTTGCCATACGGCCAACACCGCCCAGCAGGTGCTGGGCCTGGCGGAAGCGGCCGGCCTGCCGCTGGCCCGGCGGGTCGCAGACCTCGCCGCCGGGGAGGCTCGGAAGGTCATCGAGGGGGCACCGATAGACCTCGATGTGGTGGCCGTCGCCCGCGACGGACGCCTGCTGGCGCGCAGCGGTGTCTGAACCACGGATCCTGGTGCTGGGGGGCACCACCGAGGCCTCCGAATTCGCCCGCCGCCTGAGCGATGCGGGGATCGCCGTCGTTCTGTCCCTCGCCGGCCGCACCGCCCGGCCGGTCGTGCCGACCGTCGACGTGCGCGTCGGCGGCTTCGGCGGCATCGCGGGGTTGGAACGATATCTGCAGGAGGCCGGCGTGACGGCGGTGATCGATGCCACCCACCCCTTTGCGGCCCGGATGGCGGCGAACGCGGCCGCTGCCGCCACGGCGGCAGCGGTGCCGCGCCTGAAGCTGCTGCGGCCGGGCTGGAGCGCCAGGGAGGGCGACCGCTGGACGGCATGGCCGACACCGACGGCGCTGGCTGCCGCCTTGCCGGCGGGCGCCCGGATCTTCCTCGCGATGGGCCGGCAGGACCTGGCGAGCTTCGCGGGCCGGAGCGACTGCCGCTTCCTGCTGCGCACGGTCGACCCGCTGCCCGCCGAGATCCTGCCCGCCGGCGCCACGGCGATCCTCGGGCGCGGCCCCTTCACGCTGGAGGACGAAGAAGACCTGCTCCGCCGGCACGAGATCGATTTGGTGGTCAGCCGGAACGCCGGCGGCACCGGTGCTGCCGCCAAGCTGACGGCGGCCCGGCGGCTCGGTCTGCCGGTCTGGCTGGTGGAGAGACCCGCACCACCCCCCGGGCCCCTGGCGGCGACCGTCGATGAAGCCTTCGCCTGGGCTCGGAAACTCATGAGCTGACCGCCTTTTCGGGGCGCAGGACGTGGGCGTGGGCGGCGTCGTAGAGCGCCGAATCGCGGAACTCCTCGTGGGCCAGCACCCGGCCGACCAGGACCAGCGCCGTGCGGGTCCACTTGGCCGCCCGCACCTTCTGCCGGATGTCGGCCAGAGTGCCATGCAGGAAGGCCTGGTCCGGCCAGCTCACCCGGTAGGCGACCACCACTGGACAGTCGGCGCCGTAATGGGGGATCAGGCTGTCGCAGACGTGGCGCAGGTTCCGCACCGACAGGTGGATCGCCAGAGTGGCGCCGCTGCGCCCGAGGTTCTCCAGTTCCTCGCCCGGCGGCATCGGCGAGGCCGCCATGGCCGTGCGGGTGAGGATCACCGTCTGCGCCACCTCCGGCAGGGTCAGCTCCCTGCCCAGCGCCGCGGCGGCGGCCGCGAAGGCGGGTACGCCGGGGGTAATGTCCCAGGCGATGCCCAGGCGATCGAGGCGGCGGATCTGCTCGGCGATGGCGCCGTAGAGGGAGGGGTCGCCCGAGTGCACCCGGGCCACGTCCTGGCCGGCCTCGTCGGCCCGGCGGATCTCCTCGACGATCTCGTCCAGCGTCATCGGCGCCGTATCGAGCACGCGCGCGCCCGCGGGCGCGGCGGCGACGATCTTCGCGGGCACCAGGGAGCCTGCGTAGAGGCAGACGGGGCAGCGCTCGATGAGCCGCAGGCCGCGCAGGGTGATGAGGTCGGGGGCCCCCGGCCCGGCACCGATGAAATGAACGGTCATGCGGCGTCGTCCCTGCCCTGCTTGGCGGCATAGCCGCGGGGGGTATAGAGCCAGGCGCCGCCGTCTCCGCGGGCCACGACGCGGCTCTGGCTGCTGCCGACCAGCACGAGGGTCAGCATGTCGACGGCCTCGGACGTAAGATTGCCGAGGGTGGTCAGCGCCAAGCGCTCGGCCGGCCGGCCCAGGTTGCTCGCCAGCAGCACCGGCGTCTCCGGCGGCCGGTGGCGCAGCAGGATCTCCCGGGCCGCCGGCAACTGGTGGCGCCGCCGCTGGGAGACGGGGTTGTAGAAGGCGACCACAAAGTCGCCCTCGGCCGCAGCCCGCAGCCGGCGCTCGATGGTCGGCCAGGGGGTCAGCAGGTCGGACAGCGAGACGCAGCAGAAGTCGTGGCCGAGCGGCGCCCCGATCCGCGCAGCGGCCGCCTGGACGGCCGAGATGCCCGGCGCCACGACGATCTCGCAGCGCTTCCAGGCCGGGTCCTCGCCGCGCTCGATCAGCTCGAAGACCAGGGTGGCCATGGCGTAGATGCCGGGATCGCCGGAGCAGACCAGGGCCACATCCTCCCCCTTCGCGGCGAGGGCGAGGGCCGCGCGCACCCGCACTTCCTCCTCGCCCAGTGCATAGTCGTGGCGCACCTTGCCGGCGGCCGCCGCCCCCAGCAGGTCGAGATAGAGCCGGTAGCCGACGAGGTGCCGGCTGCCCGCGATCAGTGCGCCCGCCTCGGCCGTGCGCCAAGCCTCGTCACCCGGCCCCAGCCCGACCACCGCCAGCCGTCCCCGTGCCCGGCCGAGGTTCCCGGCCTGCAGCGGATCCGGCGCCGCGGCCACCGCGCAGGTGGCGTTGCGGCTCTTGCGCTTGGTCGCCAGCAGCCGCCCGGCGGGCCCTGCGGCGGCGAGCGCAGCGCCCTCCGCCACGCCGTGGCAGCCGACCTCGGCGAAGACGGCCTCGGACGGATTGGCGAGTCGCGGCGTCTCGGCTACCAGGGTCGCCGCGTCGAAGAAGCGGGCGGGAACGCCCAGCCGGTCCGCCAGCGCCAGAACGGCGGGCTCGTCGGCCTTGAGGTCGATGGACACGACGGCCGCGATGGCCTCTCGCGCCAGACCGCTCTCATCCAATGCCTGATCCACCAGCGCCTGCAGCTCCTCGGGCGGGCACCCCCGCGCGCAGCCCACGCCCAGCGCCAGACGCTGCGGGTGGTAGATCAGCCGCTGCGGGCCGCCCGCGGCCTTCCGCTCGGTCTCTACGACGGAGAGGCGGCCCTCCGGAGCCTGGGGCAGGCCCGCAAGCCACCCGGGCACCGGCCCTTCGGCCAGCCGCTCCCCCGAAAGCAGGGCCGCGGCGAAAGCCTTGGCGTCCTCCGGATTGGCCAGTCGCCGGCCTGCCGGCGGCGCATCGAGCGCCACGCCCAGGCGCAGGTCGCCCGCAGTCGTCACCGCGGCGGGAACGCCGAGAATCGCGGCCAGTCGCCTTGCCAGGTCGTTGGCCCCGTGGTGTCCGCCGAGCAGGGGGACGACCGCGCTGCCGTCCTCCGCCAGCACGACGACCGGCGGTTCGCTGCGCTTGTCCGTCAGCAGCGGCGCCAGCGCCCGCACCACGATGCCCGTCGCGCAGCAGGCGACGATGGGGCGCCCGGCGGCGAAGAGGCCGCGCAGGTGCTCCGCCGCTTCCACGAAGCTCCGGTCGGCCGCCGGCACCCGCGCCTGCCAGCCGTGGACCTCGGAGGCCGGGACCTCCGGCTGCAGCCGCCGCGCCAGTTCGAGGCCACCCGGCGACAGGACGAAGAAGACAGGGCCGCTCATCGCCACGCACTCCCCCGGCGGTGCAGCAGGATCATCGAAAAGTAGGGGGCCGGCGCATCCTCCAGCGCGGCGAGCGGCACGCGCCGCTCGTTCGGCAGGCTGGCGCGCTCGACGTAGCAGGCCTGCTCCAGCAGGCCCTCCTCCGCCAGCAGGCGACGGATGCGCGGCAGGTGCCGCCCCAGCTTGATGATGGCCGCCGCGTCGCAACCGGCGAGCCCGCGCCGCAGCCTGTCGTCGTCGAGTGGGGCCGGCAGGACCGTCAGCACGTCGTTGCGGGCCGCCAGGGGAAAGCCGGTGGCGGCGGCACAGGCGGTGAGCGAGGAGACACCGGGGACGACCTCGACAGGATGCCGCTCCGCAAGGCGGCCGAAGAGGTACATGAAGGAGCCGTAGAAGAAGGGGTCGCCCTCGCACAGGACCGCCACGTCGGTCCCGGCCGCCAGGGCCGCGGCGATCTCCTCGGCCGCCAGGTCGTAGACGGCCTGGGCGGGTGCCCGCTCGGTCGTCATCGGCAGCCGGATGGGCAGTTCCCTCTGGGTCGGCAGCACGTGGGCCGCGACGATCGCGCGGGCGAAGGACGCACCGTCTTCCAGGGTCGGGAAGGCGATCAGGCCGCAGCGCTGCAGGATCCGCAGCGCCTTGAGCGTCAGCAGCTCCGGGTCGCCCGGACCGACGCCGAGGCCGTAGAGGCGGCCGCTCATGCCGCGCCCCCTCGGCCGGGTTGCTTCTGCAGCCGCCATTGCGTCACCGTCATCAGCGGCCGCCAGCCGCGGAACGGCCCGACAGGCTCGACGCGCGCTACCGCCAGGCGCACCAGATCGCCGCCCAGGTCCCTGTGCAGGTGCGCCAGCCTCGCCTCCCCTTCAACCGTCACGACGTTCGCCACCAGCCGGCCGCCCGGGTTCAGGGCCTCCCAGCAGGCGGCGAAGACGCCCTCGCCATCGATGCCGCCACCGATGAAGATCGCGTCGGGCGCCTCCAGCCCATCGAGGGCGGCCGGCGCCCGGCCGGCGACCACGCCCAGCTTCGGCGTGCCCAGCGCCTGCGCATTCTCCGCGATCAGCGCGAGGCGCTCGGGCCGCGGCTCGATGGCGACCGCCCGGCAGCGCGGGTGGCTGCGCATCCACTCGATCGCCACCGACCCGCTGCCGGCACCGACGTCCCAGAGAAGCTGCCCGGGAGCCGGCGACAGGCTGGAGAGCGTGACCGCGCGGACCTCGCGCTTGGTCAGCTGGCCATCGTGGCGGAAGGCCGCGTCCGGCAGCCCCGGCACGCGGCCCAGCACGGCGGCGCCGGGCGCGGCACGGCACTCCACGGCGACGGTGTTGAGAGGGTCGATCGGGCCCGGGGCGAAGGCTTCGGCGGTCGCCTCGGTCCGCCGCTCCGCCGGCCCGCCCATCCGCTCCAGCACGACCAGACGGCTGGCACCGTAGCCCCGGGCCCGCAGCAGTTCCGCGACCTGACCGGGGGTGCCGCCGTCCTCGCTGAGAATCAGCAGCCGCGTACCCGGCTGCAGGTAGGCCTCCAGCAGGGCAAGGGGCCTGCCGTGCAGGGTCAGTCCCTCGACCTCGGCCGTGGACCAGCCGAGCCGCGCACAGGCCAGGGTGAAGGCCGAAAGGGCAGGAAAGACCCGCAGCGCCTCGGCTCCGTAGCGGCGCGCGAGCGTGGTGCCGACGCCGTAGCAATAGGGGTCACCGCTGGCGAGCACGCAGATGCGGCGTCCGCGCCGGGCCTCCAGCAGCGGAAAGATGTCCTTGAGCGGTCGTGGCCAGGCCAGCCGCTCGCGGCCGTCTGCCGGCAGCATCGCCAGGTGGCGCTCGCCGCCGATCAGCACCTCGGCCTGATCGACCAGGGGCCGCACCGCAGGTGCCAGGCCCTCCAGTCCGTCCTCGCCGATCCCGACGACGGTGATCCAGGCGCCCCCGCTCACGTGGCTCCCCCCGCCAGCGCATTGACGGCGGCGGCGGCCAGCGCGCTGCCGCCCCGCCTGCCCCGCAGCGTGACGAAGGGCACGCCGCGGGAATCGGCAGCCAGCGCGGCCTTTGCTTCGGCCGCACCGACGAAGCCGACGGGAAAGCCCAGGATCGCCGCCGGCTTGGGCCAGCCTTCGTCGAGCCCCTCGAGCAGGCGGAAGAGGGCCGTCGGCGCATTGCCGATGGCGACCACCGCGCCGGCCAGCCGATCCTGCCACAGCTCGACAGCCGCCGCGGAACGCGTGGTGCCGGCAGCCGCGGCCCGGGCCGGCACGCGCTCGTCCCCCAGGGTGCAGAGCACCTCGTTGCCGGCAGGCAGCCGCGACGCGATCACCCCGACCGCCACCATGCGGCAATCCGCCAGGACGGGGGCCCCTCGGGCGAATGCTTCGCTCGCGGCTGCAACCAGCCCCTCTGTCAGCAGCAGGTCGTCGACCAGATCGACCATCCCGCAGGCATGCACCAGCCGGCTGACCAGGGGCCCGGCTTCCAGCGGGAAGGCGGAGAAGTCGACTTCCGCAGCGATGGTGGCGAAGGATTGGCGATAGATCGCCGCGGGCTCGCGCAGGTAGTCCACGGGCGGGCCTCCCTCCAAGCCTAGCGGGTTCGGGTCAGCGTCTTGAGAGTACGCGGCCCCAGAGGATGGTCGGCGTGGGGATAGGGGTGATGCCCGTGGCCGTGGTCATGCCCGTGATCGTGCCCGTGGTCATGGCTATGGCCGTGATCGTGCCCGTGATGATCATGGTTGTGATCATGGCCATGGTGATGATGGTGGTCGCGGTTCGCGTCGCCCACGCCGATGCCCTCCACGTGGTGGTGGTGGCTCTCCTGGCGCAGGCCGACCTCGTCCTCGAAGCCCAGGAACTGCTCCCGGTACTTGCAGAGCTGGCAGTTCATCAGGTTGGTGCCGTCGAGGATCTCGCGGACGCGGTCCACGAAGGTTTCGATCACCAGCGGGTGGTCGTTGAGATAGGGCGCCTTGACGAACTCGATCTCGGGATGCACCGCGGCGACCAGATCGGTGTGCTCGTAGATGCGGTCGACCAGCACGCCGGTGAAGAGGAAGTAGGGGAAGACGACGATCCGGCGGTAGCCCAGCTTCGCCGCCTGACCCAGGGCCGGGGCGACGAGGGGGAAGGTCACCCCCGAGTAGGCGGTCATGGCCCAGCCGAAGCCGAAGGCCTCCCACAGCATCCGCGTGACCTTGGCGACGTTCGAGTTGGCATCGGGGTCGGAAGAGCCACGGCCGACAACCACGAGCAGGGTATCGTGGCGGTCGATGCGGTCGCCCGCCTCGGCCAGCGCCGTCTCCACCCGCTCCCCGGCCGCCCGCAGCATCTTCAGATCGATGCCCAGTTCCCGGCCGTAGTCGATCTTCAGCCCCGTCTCCGCCTGATAGCGGTTGAGCACGGACGGGATGTCGTTCTTCGCGTGGCCGGCCGCGAACAGCATGCCCGGCACCGCCAGCACCCGCTCGACCCCCTGCCTGCGTAGCGCGTCGAGGCCGTCGCGGATGACGGGCGTCGCGAACTCCAGATAGCCGTAGTCCACCGGCCACTCGGGCAGCCGCTCGCGCAGCCGTTCCGCGAGAACGGCGAACTCCCGCACGGCGGCCGCATCGCGGCTGCCGTGCCCGCAGACCATCACACCGAGACGATCAGCCAAGGTCCCGCTCCCCGCCCGCGACTCAGGCCGCGACCAGGAGATAGGCGCCGACGACGGCCGTCGCGGCACCCAGGGCGCGGGTCGGCAGGCCCGACGGCAGCAGCCGAGCGGCCAGGGTGGCGGCGCCGATGCCGAGCCCGTGCAGCAGCGCCGTCGCAACGATGAAGCCCAGACCGAAAAGCAGCGGTTCCCCGTCCACCGGCATCTCCGCGCCGTGGGCCCAGCCATGGAAGAAGGCGAACAGACCGACGATGGCGGCACCGACGGCGACCGGCGGCCGGGCGGCGGTGGCGATCAGCAGACCGAGGACGACGACGGACCCCGCGATGGCGAGTTCCATGCCGGGCAGGCCGGCGTGGCCGTAACCCATCGTCCCGCCGATCGCCATGGTGCCGACGAAGGCGGAGGGCACGATCCACAGCGCCTTGCCGCCCATCCGGGCGGCCCAGACACCCACCGCGACCATGGCCAGGAGGTGATCGAGCCCCAGCACAGGGTGCAGCAAGCCGGCGGTCAGTCCGCCGTGCTCGCCGGGCCCGACGTGGGCGAACGCCGGCTCGGCTCCGGCCAGCAGGGCCAGTGCGGACAGCAGGAACAGAGACATATTGCGATCGCGGATCATGCGTGCCTTCCCATTCGGTCATCCGGGCGCCCGTCGCCGACGGGCGAAGATGGCAAGGCACGCCCGACCCGGAAAACCTCGGCAGGGCCGGGTCGGACTCCAGGGACGGTTTCCGGACTTGGTCCCCGAATTGGGTCGACCGCACCGGAGTGCCTCTCATCCCCTTGCGGGGAACCATCCTGCCCGGAGGCTAGAGGTACGGCCGCCGGCCGGTCAAGCGACGGAGCGGCCGGCACTGGCCCTTCCGCGACAGCCGGCCGTCACCCGCCGCCCTCCCGGCCGCCACATTGATCGGTGGTCACCCATCACCATATGTGGCGCGCACGGTGCCGACAGGGCCGTGTCCCCCTTCGGCGGCCGGCAGCCGCCGACGCGGGTTGCAGAGACCTTGCTCGCATCGGAGGGGGCGCCGGATGACGCGGAACAGCCTGTTCAACTCCCCACTGTTTCTGGGGTTCGATCAGTTGGAGCGGGCGCTCGACAGGATCGGGAAGAACGCCGGCGACGGCTACCCTCCCTACAACGTCGAACGGGTGAGCGACAGCCAGCTGCGCATCACCCTCGCGGTCGCCGGCTTCGCCGAGGACGATCTCCAGATCCAGGTCGAGAACAACCAGTTGGTCATCCGGGGTCGCCAGCCGGCCGACGACGAAGGCCGCGTGTTCCTGCACCGGGGCATCGCCGCACGGCAGTTCCAGCGCAGCTTCATGCTCGCCGAGGGAATCGACGTGGTGGGAGCGAGACTGGACAACGGACTGCTCCACATCGACCTGAACAGACCTCAGGAGGAGGCGGTGGTACGCACCGTGCAAATCAGGACGCAGGCGGGCGGCGCCTGACCTTTCCCCTCCACTTCACGCAAGAATCCCCTACAACAGAGGCGTGGCCCGACCGGCACACATGCGGTCCGGCCGCGGCCACAGGAGAGCAGAGATGACGAACGAGACGCTCACTCAGGAGCTGCGCGCCCTGTCTCCCCAGGACTTCCTGGCGTTCGGGTTGAACGAGATCGCCTACATCCGGCCCCTGCCCGACGGAGAGGGCGCCGTGGCGATCTGCTCCGCCGACGGGACGCAGATCGGCTCGATGGCCAACGCCGAGGTGGCCGCGGCCGCCGTCCGCCAGAACGACATGGAGCCTCTCAGCCTGCACTGAGCAGGGCTCCCCGTCCTCGCGCGGTCAGGCGGCGTGGCTGGCAGCGCGATCCGTCAGAATGGCGAAGATGCCGTCGCGGCTCTCCGTCCCTCTTATCTTCTCGCAGATCGAACGGTCGCGCAGCAGCCGGGAGACCCGGGCCAGCGCCTTGAGATGGTCCGCCCCCGCCTGCTCCGGCGCGAGCAGCAGGCAGATGAGATCGACCGGCTGCTCGTCGATCGCATCATAGTCGATCGGCGTTTCCAGACGGGCGAACAGGCAGCAGAGCCGGTTGAGGCCGGGAAGCTTCCCGTGCGGGATGGCGATGCCCTGCCCCACCCCCGTCGGCCCCAGTTTCTCCCGCTCGATCAATACCTCGAAGATCGCACGTTCCGGCAGGCGCGTGAGTTCGGCCGCCTTCCGAGACAATTCCTGCAGAGCCTGCTTCTTGCTGGTCACGCGCATGGAGGGGATGACCCCGCCCGGCGTGATCAAGTCGGCGATGTCCATCGCGGCACCCGCCCCCTTTGCAGAATGAATGGTCCGGAGGGTCACGATTTGGCCTGCTCTCTCGGGTCGATCCAGCCGATATGGCCGTCGGTGCGGCGATAGACGACGTTGATCCCGCCGTGTCCGCGGTTGCGGAACATGACGAGGATCGAATCCCCCAGATCGAGGCGCATGACCGCTTCGCTGACGCTCAGCAGCGGAATGTCGGTGGTCGACTCCGCCACGATCGCCGGCGCATCGCCAGCCGTGGCACCACCGTCCGCCGCCGCCGCGGCGGCATCCACCGGGTCTTCCTCGTCCTCCTCGCCGACCGCCAGGACGTAGGACTGTGCCGACAGGCCGTCTTCACTGTCGGCCGCGCGGCCGTTGTGGTCCCGCAGCCGCCGCTTGTGCCGGCGGAGCCGCTTGGCCAGATGCTCCGCCGCGACCTCGTAGGACGCATAGGCGTCGGCGGCTTCCCCCTGTGCCACCACCTGCAGCCCGGTTCCGACATGGATGGAGAGGGCCGTCCTGAAAGAGTGCGGTTCCTTGGAGAGGGTCACCGTCGCTTCGACGGCGTCGCCGAAGTACTTGTCGACGATGCCCGACAGGCCTTCCGAAACGCGCTGACGGAAGCCCTCGCTAAGTTCGAGGTGCCTTCCGTTGATGTACAACTGCATCTCACCATCCGCCATGCTGGATACGACGAGGCTCAGAGTCTGCCCCCGATCGAACGGGCGCGGACCATAGGTTCGGCTGCTGGGCGGGTCAACTCCGACGGGCGCAGGATTGATGACGACTTCAGTATATCAGACTCGCGGCGGCCAGTTGCAAGTCCAGCATGCAAGTGATCTCACCGCGCCAGCGCCTTTTCTCTGCGCCGCTGGACCGAAGAGAGAATGTTCATCGATTCCCGATACTTCGCAACGGTTCTTCGGGCAATCTCTATGCCTTGCTCCCTGAGCACGTCGACGATCGTGTCGTCGCTCAGGACCGCGTCGGGCCGCTCCTGCTCGATCAGCGTCCGGATCCGGTGGCGAACGGCCTCTGCCGACAGACTGTCCCCGTCCGTCTGGGAGATGGCGTTGGTGAAGAAGAACTTGAGATCGAAGACACCGCGGGGCGTGGCGATCACCTTGTTCGACGTCACGCGGCTGACGGTCGACTCGTGCAGACCGACGCTCTCGGCGATGTCCCGCAAGGTCATCGGTCTCAGGCTGTGAATGCCCTGACGGAAGAAGCTGTCCTGCCGGCGGACGATCTCGCTCACCACCCGCAGGATCGTCACCGCGCGCTGATCAAGCGACTTCACCAGCCAGTTCGCCGACTGCAGCCGTTCCGCCAGAAACTCCCGTGCGGGACGGGTGCGGCAGCGGGCCGAGAGCCGGGCGTGGTAGGCCCGGTCGACCAGCACCCGCGGCAGGGTCTCAGGATTGAGTTCGAGCAGCCAGCCACCCGCGCCATCGGCGCGCATCAGGATGTCGGGGGGGAGCGACGGCACCTCGGCCGCCGGCAGCAGCCGCAGCGCGGGCTTCGGGTCGAGTCGCCGGATCCTTGCCAGCAGCGCCTGCACCTCGCCCGGCGTGGTCCGGCACAGGCGGGCCAGTCGCTGGAAATCCCGGCTGGCCGCCAGGTCGAGATGTTGCAGCAGAAGGCGCATCGGCTCGTCCAGCTCCCCACGCTGCCGCAGCTGGAGAGCCAGACACTCCGCCAGGTCGCGGGCGAACAGTCCGCTGGGCTCGAAGGACTGCAGGCGGTCGAGGACGCGCTCCACCAGGGCCTCCTCGCACCCCAGGGCGTCCGCTACCTCGTCCAGCGTGAGCGTCAGATAGCCGGCCTCATCCAGCGCCTCGACGAGATAGGCCGCCACCAGCCGCTCGGCCGGATCACGAAACTCGAGCCGGACCTCGTCGAGCAGCCGCTCCCGGAGCGTCTGGCGCTGCGCCTGCTGCGGTTCGAGCCCCTCGCCGGCCTCCTCGCCCGGCCCGGCCGAAACGCTGCCTTCCCAGCCGAACGCCTCCTCCTCGACGTCGTAGCCGCCGTAATCGAAAGCCTCCGGCAGCGGCTCGCCGACGTCCGCCGGGTCACCGTCCGTCATGCTCCCGTCCGTCATGGGAGCGGCCTCGCCATCGGGCGCCACCTGGGCCTCACGGTCCGTCTGCTCGCGGTCGAGCAGAGGGTTGCGCTCCAGTTCCTCGGAGAGGAAGGCATCGAGGTCGAGATTGGACATCTGCAGCAGCCGGATCGCCTGCTGCAACAGCGGCGTCATCACCAGGCTCTGCGCTTGCCGCAGTTCCAGGCGCTGGCTCGCCACGATACCGGAGCCCCCTTCTAGAGCGTGAAACGCTCGCCCAGATAGACGCGCCGGACATCGGCGTTCCGCACGATCTCGTCCGGCTCGCCTTCCATCAGCACGCGGCCGTCGTAGATGATGTAGGCGCGGTCGACGATATCGAGCGTCTCCCGGACGTTGTGGTCGGTGATCAAAACGCCGATCCCGCGGTCCTTCAGCCGCAGCACCAGTTCTCGGATGTCGGCGACCGCGATGGGGTCGATGCCTGCGAGGGGCTCGTCGAGCAGCACGAAGTGGGGCTGGGAGGCCAGAGCCCGGGCGATCTCGCAGCGCCGGCGCTCGCCGCCCGACAGGGCCAGCGCGGGGCTGTTGCGCAGGTGGGCGATCGAGAATTCGTCGAGCAGCTCTTCCAGGCGCAGCCGCCGGCTCGATCGGTCGGGCTCGCAGACCTCGAGGACGCTGCGCACGTTCTCCTCGACGGTCAGGCCACGGAAGATCGAGGCCTCCTGAGGCAGGTAGCCGATCCCGGCGCGCGCACGCCGATACATCGGGAGGTCGGTGATGTCCCGCCCGTCCAGCGCCACATAGCCGGAATCGGCGGCCAGCAGCCCGCTGATGATGTAGAAACAGGTGGTCTTGCCGGCACCGTTCGGCCCGAGCAGACCCACCGCCTCACCGCGCTGCACGCGGATCGATACGTCCCGCAGAACCTGCCGCCGGCCGAAGCGCTTCCCGAGAGAGAGGGCCTCCAGGCCCGGCGACCGGGCAACCAGCCCCAGCCGGGCCGGGCTCACGACCTTTGCCGGCTCGTCGATCCTGCTCAATTTCCGCTTCCCCTGGAGGGGGCGCCGCCGGTCAGCAGTCCCTTCACCCGTCCCGACTTCCCGGCCAGCAGACGGCTGACACCCGTCTCCAGATTGATTTCCGCCCTGGCGCCATTGAACTGGTTTCCGGCCTGGGTGATCCGCACGTCGCCGTCGAGGGTGGCGAGCCGCGAACGCGTGTCGTAGTCGGCCTGGTTCGCCAGGGCGAAGACATCTTTCGTCTCGACCTGCACGTCGCCGTCCGCCGCCAGCGTCTCGACCTCCTGCTGACCGTCCTTGCCCGGGCCGAAGTGGGCAGTGATGACCTGCCCCTTCAGCGTCTCGTTGGTCGCTGCGCGCACGGCCACGGCGTCGCCGCGAGCCACGGCATAGGGCTGCTCCCCCTTCGGCTGGTAATACTCCAGGCTCTTGCTGGCGGTCACCGTCTCGGTCTCCGTCTTGAAGGCGAGGTCCCCTCCGGTGAGCGTCATGGTGCCGGAGTCGAGAAGGTAGACCCCCTTGTCGCCCGAAGCGGTGCGTCCGGGCATCTCGATTACGACGCCGCCCAGCGCCTCGATCTTGTAGATGTCGTCGGCGCTGCCGCCGTCGCCCCGGTAGTAGGCCACCAGGCTCTGGGCGTGAACGGTCAGATCGCCACGCGTCGCGACCACGTTGCCCTTGGCGCGGTAGAGCTTCTGGTCACGCAGCCACTCGATCCCCTGATCGGCCGTGACCTCGATCGGCGCCGCCCCGCCCACCTGGGCCGTCTGCGCCAGAACGGGCGAGTGCCACGCCCCGCCCAGCAAAAGCAGGAAAAGGAGTCCCGCAGACCGGATCTTAGACGTCACTGCCCACCCTCACCACTGCCGCTCTGCAGGGATAGTTGGCTCTTCCCCAGGAAATGCACCACCTTTCCCTCGTCTTCGAATCGGAAACCCTCTGCGCGGATCTCACCGAACGTCCCCCGTCCGACGACCGGCTTCTGGCCCTCCGCTCGCCCCGCTTGCAGTTCGATCGTGGCAGAGTGCGTATTGAGCGAAAAGCCCTTATCATCCTTGAGTTCGACATCGCCCTCCAGATCGACGGTGTTGGCGGAACGGTCCACCACGCCGTCGACCGCGGTCAGGACGACGGTGTTGCCGTCGGTCGTCGCGAGCTGTCCCACCGGGTCGGTCAGGTGCAGCTGCTTGTCGGCTTCCCGCGGCTGACGTGCCTCGGACGCGACGAGGCTGTAGGGACGTCCCTGGGCGTCCGTGCCGCTGTAGCGCGGATGGGCGATCGTCGGGTCGAGAGTCTCGTCGGCGGGCACGGCCTCCCGGACGGTCTTGAGGTCGTCAGGCTGGGGCTGCAGCTGGGGCCAGAGGATGGTCAGCACCACTGCGCCGACGATGAAGAGCGGCAGCACGATGCGCAGAATGGCGTTCACCAGGCTCACGGTCCGCGACCCTCTCCACCGGCCCCGAAATCAGGCCACCCCCTCGCGCAGCAGGTCGTGCATGTGGATGAAGCCGACCGGCCGGCCTTCCTCGACGACGAAGAGGCTGGTCACCTTCCGCTCGTTCATGACACGCAACGCCTCCGCCGCGAGCGTCGTCCGCCGGATCGTCACCGGATCCCGGGTCATGAGCGAGGCCGCCGTCAGGCTCAGAAGATCGGGCCGCATGTTCCGCCGCAGATCGCCGTCGGTGATGATGCCGATCAGCGCCCCGGCGTCGTCGACGACGCCGACGCAGCCGAAGCTCTTGGTCGTCATGAGCAGGATGGCGTCGCCCATGCGCGTGTCGGGCCGGCACAGGGGCAGCGCCGCGAAGCGGTGCATGACCTCTTCCGCCTTGGCCAGTTGCTTGCCCAGGGAACCGCGTGGGTGAAAGACCTTGAAGTCGGCGGCGGAGAAGCCCCGCCTTTCGAGCAGCGCCACCGCCAGGGCATCGCCCAGGGCGAGGGCCATGGTGGTCGAGGTGGTCGGCGCCAGTCCCATGGGACAGGCCTCCTTCACCGCCGGCAGGCGCAGCACGATGTCCGCGGCCTCGGCGAGCGCCGAACCCTGCCGGCTGGTGAGCGCCACGAGCAGGATGCCGAAACGGCGGGTGTAGGCGAGGATCTCCGCCAGCTCCGGCGTATTGCCGGAATTGGAGAGCGCCAGCACCGCGTCGCCCGGCAGGATCATCCCCAGGTCGCCATGGCTGGCCTCGGCGGGGTGGACGAAGTAGGCCGGCGTTCCGGTGGAAGCGAGGGTCGCGGCGATCTTCCCGGCGATGTGGCCGCTCTTGCCCATGCCGGTGACGATCACGCGGCCGGTGATCGCGTGCAGCCGCTCGACCGCCTCGCCGAAGCTCGCGTCCAGGGAGGCCGCAAGTGCCTGAAGGCCCGCCGCCTCCTCCTCGATGGCGGTCCGGCCGACCGCGATGTCGCGCCCTTCCTCAACGCCTGCCGGCCTGTGAACCTGCTGATCGGGCTTGGCGAAAACGCTGCTCATGACCGGCGGTCCTCTCCCGCCCGTGCGGCGCTAGTGTGCAAAGACATCGACCTCCTCCCAGCCCGCCAGATCGAGCTCGGCCCGAGCGGGCAGGAACGTGAAGCAGGCCTGTGCCAGATCCACCCGCCCCTCCCGATGCAGCATCGCATCCAGCCGCTCCTTGAGCGCATGGAGATAGAGGACGTCCGAGGCGGCATACCTGAGCTGCTCGTCCGTCAGGCCCTCCGCGCCCCAGTCCGACGACTGCTGCTGCTTCGACAGCGAAACGCCGAGCAGGTCGGCGCAGAGGTCCTTGAGGCCGTGCTTGTCGGTGAAGGTGCGCACCAGCTTCGACGCGATCTTCGTGCAATAGACCGGCCCGCAACGGACCCCGAGATAGTGCCGGATGACCGCGAGATCGAAGCGGGCGAAATGGAACAGCTTGAGAACGTCCGGCGAGGCGAGCAGGCGCTTGAGGTTCGGCGCCGCATAGTCCCCCTGCCGGAACTGCACCAGATGCGCCGACCCGTCGCCGGAGGAGAGCTGGACGACGCAGAGGCGGTCCCGGTGCGGCCGCAGGCCCATGGTCTCGCTGTCGATCGCGACGACCGGGCCGAGATCCAGGCCGTCGGGCAGATCGCCGCTATGCAGAATGTTTGCCAAGTCTCGCACGTCCCTTCGACCCGCGGCAGATCGCGCGGACCTTAGTATTCGTCCGGATGGTGTCAACGACACCCATGAACGGCTATATACGGCCCTGCCCGGGCGGGCCATCACCGCCTGCGGCAAAAAGGGCAGACCGTTGAGGAACGAGGGAGCGAGGCAATGACGGGCCAGACCATCACGGTGTTCGGCGGTTCCGGCTTCGTCGGACGCTATGTCGTGGCGCGGCTGGCCGCGCGCGGCTGGGTGATCCGAGTCGCGGTGCGCCGGGCGTCGCGGGCCAACTTCCTGCGCCCGCTCGGCCTGGTCGGCCAGGTCACCCCCGTCCCCTGCGACGTCACCAACCAGGCCAGCGTCGCTCGTGCCCTGGCGGGCGCCGACGCGGCCGTCAACCTCGTCGGCATCCTGCAGGAGCAGGGGTCCCAGACCTTCGAGAAGGTGCATCACCAGGGCAGCCGGAACATCGCCGAAGCGGCCAAGGCGGCGGGCATCGAGCGGCTGGTCCACATCTCCGCCATCGGCGCCGACGCCAATTCGTCAGCCAGCTACGGCAGGACCAAGGCGGCCGCGGAGTCGGCGGTGCGGGCCGCGGTACCGACCGCCGTGATCTTCCGCCCGTCGGTGATCTTCGGCCCCGAGGACCAGTTCTTCAACCGCTTCGCCGCGATGAGCCGGATCGCCCCTGCCCTGCCGCTGATCGGCGGCGGCAAGACGCGGTTCCAGCCCGTCTACGTCGCCGACGTGGCGGACGCCGTGCTCGCCGGCATCGAGCGCCCCGAACTGGCGGGCGAGACCTTCGAGCTGGGCGGCCCGCGCACCTACAGCTTCCGGGACCTGATGGTCTGCATGCTGCGGATCGTCGAGCGCAAGCGGCGCCTCGTGCCGATCTCCTTCGGAACCGCGAAGCTGATCGCCGGGCTGACCGGATGGATGCCCCAGCCGCCGATCACCGGCGACCAGATCGAGATGCTGAAGCACGACAACGTCGTCGCCGACGGCGCGAAGGGCTTCGCCGCCCTCGGCATCAGCCCGCACTCCGTCGAGGTGATCCTGCCGACCTACCTGGACCGCTTCCGCCCCTACGGCCGCTTCACCCGGCCGGCCCAGACGATGCAGCCCTGAACCGGCAGCCCTGAGCCGGCAGCCCTGAGCCGGCGGGCTTGAGCTGGCAGGCCTGAGCCCTCACCCGCCGGAGCGAACCTCCTGCGGGAACCGCCGGCGGATCCGCGCCATGAGGTCGTCGCGCACCTGACGGTAGGCGGTCAGCCGCTCCTCGCGGCTGCCTTCCTGGATGGAGGGGTCGAAGGTCGGCCAGTATTCCACGTCGCAGGCCATGGTCCGCGTCAGCTCCATGGCGGCGTGGTGGGCCTCCGGCGACAGAGTGACGACCAGGTCGAAGGAGCCGTCCTCCAGGTCGTCGAACGTCTTCGTGCGGTGCCTGCCGAGATCGATGCCCAGTTCGTCCATGGCGGCGGTGGTGAAAGGATCACGCTCCCCGGCGCGCACCCCGGCGGAGTCGACATAGATGCGGTGACCCAGCAGATGGTCGAGCAGCGCCGCCGCCATGGGCGAGCGGATCGCATTCTCGCTGCAGGCGAAGAGCACCGCCCCGGGCAGCCGCGCCATGAACCGTCAGCCCTTGAAGTGCAGCACGCAGAGCAGCGTGAAGAGGCGCCGGGCCGTGGGGTGATCGACATCGATCTTGTCGGCCAGCCCCTCACGGAGCTTGATGGCCGACTCGTCGTGCAGCGCCCGGCGCCCCATGTCGATTGCCTCGATGCGCGAAGGGCTGGCCGTCTTGATGGCCTGGAAGTAGCTCTCGCAGACCGTGTAGTAGTCCTTCACCAGCTTGCGGAACGGGGCGAGCCCGAGGGTGTAGGTTTCGATCAGGCGGCCGTCCTCGGGGTCACACACCTGGAACAGCAGCCGGTCCTCCTCGATCCGCAGGTGGAGCGCGTAGGGGCCGGGATGGGCGCAGGCCGGCGCGAAGGCGTTTTCCTCCAGCAGATCGAACACGGCGATGTTGCGCTCGTGCTCGACGTCGGGATTGCTGCGGCGGCCGATCTTCTCGTCGAGCGTCAGCTTGACGATGCGCTTGCCATCCTCCATCGGCCCTTCTCCCTCATGGTGACGCTCCCTGCCGTCAGGCCTCCGGCGACAGCCGCAGTTCCAACGACAGGGCGTGGGCGTCGAGCCCCTCGGCCGCGGCGAGCCTCGCGGCGGCCGGCCCCAGCGTGCGCAGGGATTCCGCCGTGGCGCCGACGATCGAGCTGCGCTTCATGAAGTCGTAGACAGACAGGCCCGACGAGAAGCGGGCTGCCCGGTCGGTCGGCAGCACATGGTTCGGCCCGGCGAGGTAGTCGCCCAGGGCCTCAGGCGTATGGCGGCCCAGGAAGATGGCCCCGGCATTGCGGATGGCGGGCAGCAGGGCCTCCGGGTCCGCGACCGCCAGCTCCAGGTGCTCCGGCGCCACCCGGTCGATCAGCGCCGGTGCCTCCGCGAGCCCGCGCAGCACGACGATGGCGCCGTGGTCGCGCCAGCTCCGCCCGGCGATCTCCGCCCGCGGCAGCCGCTGCAGCAGCCGTTCGATCCGCCGCTGCACCTCTTCGGCGAAGCCCGCATCGTCGGTCAGCAGGATCGACTGAGCAGCGGCATCGTGCTCGGCCTGGCTCAGCAGATCGGCGGCGATCCAGTCCGGATCGTTCGCGGCGTCGGCCACCACCAGGATCTCCGACGGGCCGGCGATGGTGTCGATCCCGACCCGGCCGAAAACCTGGCGCTTGGCGGCGGCGACATAGGCGTTGCCCGGACCGGTGATCTTGTCGACCGCGGCGACGGTGGCCGTGCCGAAGGCGAAGGCGCCGACCGCCTGGGCGCCGCCCATGCGGTAGACCTCGTCGATCCCCAGCAGGTTCGCCGCGGCGAGGACCAGCGGGTTGACCCGCCCCTCGGGCATCGGCACCGCCATGGCCAAGCGCTCGACCCCGGCGACCTGGGCGGGGATCGCGTTCATCAGGACTGAGGAGGGGTAGGCTGCGGTGCCGCCCGGCACGTAGAGGCCGACGGCGCCGATCGCCGTCCAGCGGTGGCCCAGGCGGACGCCGAGGCCGTCGCGGTAGTCGAGGTCGGCGGGCCGCTGGCGGCGGTGGAAGTCCTCGATGCGCTCCTTTGCCAGAGCCAGGGCCTTCAGGGTCTCCGGTTCGCAGGCTGCGGCAGCCGCAGCCAGTTCGTCGGCGTCGACGCGCAGGCGGCCGGCATCGATGTCCAGCCGGTCGAAGCGGCGGGTGCAGTCCAGCACCGCGGCGTCGCCGTCGCGCTCGACCGCGGCCAGGATCTCCGCCACCACCGCGTCGACGCTCTCGCCGGCGTCACGCCGCGCGGCCAGCAGGGCCGCGAAGCCCTCGGCGAACTCGGGGCGCGCGGTATCAAGCAGCACGGGCACCGGCGATCTCCGCGAAGCGTTCCACCCAGCCGTGCACCTCCCGCGGCCGGGTCTTCAGGGCGGCCCGGTTCACCACCAGGCGCGAGGTCACGTCGGCGATCCGCTCGACCTCCACCAGGTCGTTCGCCACCAGCGTCGCGCCGGTGGAGACCAGGTCGACGATGCGCCGGCAGAGGCCCAGGCTGGGGGCCAGCTCCATGGCGCCGTTCAGCTTGATGCACTCGGCCTGAACGCCGCGCTCGGCGAAGTGCCGTCGCGTCACCCCCGGGTACTTGGTGGCGACCCGGATGTGGCTCCAGCGGCTCGGGTCGTCGTGCTGGCGCAGGGTCCGGTGCTCCGCCACCGACAGCCGGCAGTGGCCGATGCCCAGGTCGACCGGCGCATAGATCTCCGGATAGTCGAACTCCATGAGCACGTCGTTGCCGGCCACGCCGAGCTGGGCCGCGCCGAAGGCCACGAAGGTGGCGACGTCGAAGGAGCGCACCCGGATGATCTGCAGCCCCGGCACGTTGGTGTCGAAGCGCAGGGCGCGGGAGCGCTCGTCGAAGAAGGCGTCCTCCGGCCGCAGGCCGGCCTCCTCCAGCAGCGGCGTCAGCTCCGCCAGGATGCGGCCCTTGGGCAGGGCGAGGATGAGGGGGTCGTCGGCCGACACTGCGGGTTCGCTCGGGCTCTCGGATCGGTTCGGCGGCGCCCGCCGGATGCGGGGGCGGTTTACCCCGAAGGGGGTGGACCGTCCAGGTCGTGGCGCGGCAGGCTCCAGGTCGGCCAGGGCTCGCCCAGATCCTCCATGCGGCAGTGCAGCTCGTCGGCCGTCACCCGCACCGAAACGCCGTCGGCGAAGGTCAGCAGCAGATAGGGCCGCTGCCAGGTAAGGGTCAGCAGCACGAGCAGACGGCTGGTCTCCCCGGGGGAGAGGTTGCAGGTCGCCACCGCGCGCACGCGCTCGACCGTGAAGGCGCAGTTGGTCCGCTGGAAGTGCGGTTCCGGCAGCGCCTCGGCGAAGTCGGCGTCGCCCTCGGGTTCCGGCAGATCGGCCGGCCGTCCGGGCTCCGCGTCGCCCGCCCGTTCCCACATGAAGCGGTTGAGCACCATCACCAGCCGCCGCTCCTGGCGCAGCCAGGCCATGTCGGCCAGCGGCAGGATGGAATCCTGCAGGCAGGCGGCCAGGACCTTCAGGTCTTCCCCGTCGCGCGCCTTCAGCCGCAGCGGCTGTCCCACTCTGTCCATGCGCCTCTCCTCAACCCGCCACGCGTTGGATGCTGGCGCCGCAGGCCGCCAGCTTCTCGACCAGCCGCTCGTAGCCGCGGTCGAGGTGGTAGATCCGGTTCAGCACCGTCTCCCCCTGGGCGCTCAGCCCGGCCAGCACCATGGAGACCGAGGCGCGCAGGTCGGTGGCCATGACCGGCGCGCCCTTCAGCCGCTCCTTGCCGCGCACCAGGGCCGAGGCGCCGTGCACCGTGATGTCGGCACCCATCCGCGCCAGCTCCGGCACGTGCATGAAACGGTTCTCGAAGATCGTCTCGGTGATCATCGCCGCCCCGCGGGCGGTGGTCATCAGCGCCATGAACTGCGCCTGCAGGTCGGTGGCGAAGCCGGGGAAGGCCGCGGTCATGACGTCGGTGCCCTCCAGCCGGCCGTTCAGGCGCTCGACCCTGAGGCCGCGGTCTGTCTCCTCGACGCGCACCCCGGCGCTGCGCAGGGCCGCCAGCGGCTCCAGCAGATGGACCGATCGCGCGCCGACCAGATGCAGCGAGCCGTCGGTGATGGCCGCGGCCATGGCGAAGGTGCCGGCCTCGATGCGGTCGGCCACCACGCTGTGCCGGGCGCCGTGCAGGCGCGGCTGGCCGTGGATCACCATCTCCACCGTGCCCGCCCCCTCGATCTGCGCGCCCATGGCGGTCAGACACTCGGCCAGATCGACGATCTCGGGCTCCCGGGCGGCGTTGACGATGTGGGTCGTGCCGCTGGCCAGGGTGGCGGCCATCATCAGGTTCTCGGTCGCGCCGACCGAGGCGGCGCGCAGGGCGATGGTGCCTCCCTTCAGGCCGTCCGGCGCGGCAGCGCGGACGTAGCCCTCCTCCAGGGTGATGGTCGCCCCCATGGCCTCCAGGCCGGAGAGGTGGATGTCGATGGGCCGGGTGCCGATGGCGCAACCGCCGGGCAGCGACACCTCGCCGTGGCCGCAGCGGGCGACCAGGGGGCCGAGCACCAGGACGCTGGCGCGCATCTTCCGCACCAGGTCGTAGTGCGCCAGGGTCGACTCCAGCTTCGCCGCCTGCAGGCTGAGGGTCTGGCCGAGCGGACGCTCCTCGCCGTCGGTCTCCACGGCGACGCCGAGCTGCTGCAGCAGCTGGCCCATGGTGGCGACGTCGGCGAGTCGCGGCACGTTCTCCAGCACCAGCGGCTCGTCGGTCAGCAGGCAGGCCGCCATGAGCGGCAGGGCGGCGTTCTTCGCCCCGCTGATCTCGATCTCGCCGGTGAGCGGCGCGCCGCCCTGGATGAGGATGCGGTCCATGTCCTGTCTCGTCTTCCTTCGCGCCCCCGGCAGGGAGGCCCCGCCGGGCCCCGGTCCCGGCTCCTTCGCCCTAGGCCCTGCCGTCGTCCTCCGGGTCGGGGTCGATCCGCACCGTGCGGCCGCGGATCTGCACCTTCCGCTTCAGCAGGTTCTCCCGCAGCTTCGCGGCCAGCCGCCGGCGCTTCTCGGCGTCGCGCGCCTCGGGCCCCGCGGAGTCCGCAGGCTGCTCGGAGGCGGACGGCGTCGCCTTGGGCTTTCGGCTGCGGCGGTCCATGGGGGCAGTGATCGCCGCTGCCCGCGCCCTGGTCAAGCCCGCCCCGGAGAGGCCACGGCGGACCGGCCCGCGGCGGGTCGGAAAAGGGCCGGGAGAGCGGATTTTGAGGTCTTGTCTGGGCGGGTCGGCGGTGGCACTGTCCCGGCCGCGTCACAGCCGGGCCAGCCGCCCGCCGCCGACGAGCTGCCGTAGCTCAGTGGTAGAGCACTCCCTTGGTAAGGGAGAGGTCGACAGTTCAATCCTGTCCGGCAGCACCAGCTTTTCCAACTGTTGGCCGTTCTCAGAATTCGCCATAGCACACGAATTCGGCCCACGGCTGGAGGCCATGGTGCGGCGGTCACCGATTTACCTTTTGCAGCTTTCTATGCAGTGAAATGGGAATCTCGTTTCGATAAATCAGCCCGTGGAGTTCGGCAGTGATTCTGCGAAGACGGGTTATGTCCCTCGGGAAATCAGATTCAGTTTGCTCAATTTGCTCTTGGTTCTTGTTGTAGTCACCGCTGAAGGTTTTCAGGATAATTGATCTACGTGTGGTGCTGTAAGTTGCGTGGGCGTATTTGTTTCGGATGCGATTGGCCTCATTCAGAAGACTTACGTAATGGCCTCCGACAATAGCATCGACGGAAGTGGGCCCTCGTGTCTTGTAGACGGCTTTGATCAAGTCCAAACGGTTTGAGAAGGCCCTGAATGCCCCCATGATAGCGCGGGCATCCTGGCTAGAAAGTCCGGTCAGGCAAGAGAGGATCTGCGGGGCGTAACCTTCAATCAGTGCGAACATGCTTATGATAGAGCCTACCATCGCTGCATAGGTAGGTTCGGCGTCGAGCGCTACATTATAGGTTTCCGCCTCACGCGTTAGAGCGACCTCGTTCTCTCGGAAATCGGAAAGTTTCAACGCGAATTACTCCAGGGACGAAGAACAGAGTCACAGAGACGGTGTTCGCTTGACCCTACGGCATCCAGAGGCGGCCTCAAGAGGCCGCTTGTTGGACGTCGCCAGACATCTTTGTCTTTTGGTTCGCTTTCTTCGTTCTCTGCAGCGTGATGTCGACCTTGAAGGCCTGCGAAAGCGTTCGGCAATTCAGGTTGCTCTCCGATCGGGACGGATTGAATGTTCAGCGACACCGTCCCAATCCCGCCTCGAAGCGGCATGGCCGAGCTGTCAGGTCATTACCCACTTAGCACACTCTATCTTTCAAGCTGCCACCTCAACTCCGCACACCTGCCGACAGGAACGGCGACGTCGAGTTGGCCGGTAACACTGTCGGCGGCGGAGCGGCCTCCGGCAGCGGCAGTGCCGGCAGTGGTGCCCCTGATCCCGCGTCGGCGGCGGGCTGCTCGCGCGTCGGCGGAGTGGCGGCCGGCGGAGTCGGCTGTGCCTGCGCCTGCGGCAGAGGAATCTGCTGTCCCTGTGGCGGCTGCGGCGCAGGCGGCTGCCTTGGAGGCGCCGCGTAGGTGTAGGCGGTGGGCGCCGGCTGGGGCGGTGGCGGTGCGGCATAGGGATAGGCGCCGGGCGCCGGCTGCGCCTGATAGCCGTAGGGGCTGGGCGGGCTCGGCGGAGCGTAGCCATAGGGTGTGGGGGTGCCGGGGTAGGTCGGCGGCACCTGCTCGGCCAGCCGGGAGCGCTCGTTCGCCTGGAGTTTCGCGTCCCTCTCCCGCTCGATGGTCTGCACCAGGCTGTTGCAGTCGGCCGCCTGGTCCGCCTTGCAGCGCCGCCGCACGTCCTCGATCGCCGACGCCGCCTCCGTTTCGATCTGCGCGTCGAGCCGGCGATACCAGGCATCCCGCTCCGCCTCGGAGTAGAAGCGGTTGGGCTTGAGCATCACCGTCACCTCCGGCGGGTACTCGTGCATCGCGCCGGTGGAGGCGTCGATCGCAAGACCGACGAAGCCGCCGAATAGGATGTTTCCGAAGGTCATGCCCTGGAAGTCGCTGGACAGGGATCCGGCAGCGGAGTCGTAGCCCTGCTTGGAGCACTCGACGGAGACGTTGTCCTTACTCTTGCTGAGCGTCACCGAGGTCGGGGTCGGGTTGGCGACGGCCAGCGTGGTGCCGCCACGCCGCAGCTCGCAGAGGGCACCGGCAGGCTCGGTCCGCACGGTCACCGTCTGGGTCGTGCCTTCGACGATGGAGGCGCAGCCGCCACCGCAGAGCAGCAGCGGAAGGGCGAGGACACGCAACCGAAATACCTGCACGACCGATGCTCCTCTCTTTTAAATTGTCGAATGACAATCTATTTTTAACCAAATTCGATCAACTCCCTTTTCCCTTTCACGCAATCGGGGCAGTTCAAATCAACCATCGCGGAATGACTTCCGGCGCAGGGCCTTCGCAGAAGTTGTCAAAGACAGCCCTGCACGCCGTCGGCCATCCACGGCAGGGACACGGCCGGCATCCGCTCGGCGTAGTCGACCCGACTGCCGGCGGCGGTGCGGTGGATGCGGGCGACGGCATCGACCCCGGCCAGCGGATGCGGCACGGCCACCACCGCGCCGTCCGGGCGTGGCTGGTAGACCGCGGGGCTCGTGGCGAAGAAGCTGGTCGACCAGGCCTCGGCGATGCAGCCGGCCAGCACGTCGGGACTTTTCGCGGAGGTGAAGCTCTGCTGAGGCGCGGTCTCCAGATCGCCGATCCTGGCGCAGCCGCCACAGGCGAGCGGAAGCGAGACCGCAATGACCAGAGCCCATCGTGGCACCACACCCACCCCCTCGACCGGCTGTTGTGTCGACTATCACCCGCTCCCGGAAAGGCGGTCAACCACGCACAAGGCAATGGACGCCCTGTCGGCTCCGGCCGGCGCCGATCGTCTTCCAGTCGAGACCGATGGAGCCTGGAGAAGGAGAGCGAGCATGCGGGTCATGGTTCTGGTGAAGGCGACGGCGGACAGCGAGGCGGGGCTGCTGCCCTCGTCGGAGATGTTCGAGGCGATCGGCCGCTTCAACGAGGCGCTGGCCGAGGCCGGCATCCTGCTGGCGGCGGACGGGTTGAAGCCGTCGTCCCACGGCAAGCGCGTCGCCTTCGACGGCCCGTCGCGGCTGGTCACGGACGGGCCCTTCGCGGAGACCAAGGAGCTGGTCGCCGGCTTCTGGCTCTGGCAGGTGAAGGACATGGAGGAGGCGGTGGCCTGGGTGCGGCGTTGCCCCAACCCAATGCCGGGGCCGAGCGAGATCGAGATCCGTCCGCTCTACGAGATGGCCGACTTCGCCGAGGTGCTCACGCCGGAACTCACCCGGCTGTTCCAGCCGGACGGCAAGCAGGAACGCTGAGAGGCGGCGGCGGGCGGGCAGGCTGCCGCGGACGATCGCGCCGCCTGCCCCGTCCCGCCTGCCCTGCCCGGGGGCGTGCCCCTCACACGCCCCACTTGGCTCCTTCGATCACTAGGTTGTCGTTGACCTGCCGGACCCCCGGCGTCACCTCGACGGCGACCCGGGCCGCCTTCTTCTTCGACTGGCTGTCGACCACGCCCCAGAGGTCGACGATGCCGTCGTGCACGGTCACGGTGATCAGCCGCGACGACCAGGGCTCGGCGTCCAGGCGGGCCATCACCGCCTCGCGCAGCTCGCGGTCGCCGGCCTCGGCGGCCGGCACCGCCGGCTTCTGCTTGCCGACGGTGGCCAGCGCCTGCAGCAGGTTGGCGCGGCTGACGATGCCGACCAGCCTGCCGTTCTCGACGATGGGCACGCGCTTGATGTGGTTGGACTCCAGCAGCCCGGCGATGTCGCCGAGATCGGTCTCCGGCCCGGCGCTCACCACCCGGCGGCTCATGATGTCGTTCGCCTTCAGGCCGTTCGCCTTGACGAATTCCTCGGCCAGCGTGTCGGTCGCGGTGAAGAGGTCGAGCCACCACGAGTGGCGCCGGGCCGTGCCGGCCTCGGTGCGCCGGATCAGGTCGCCCTCGCTGACGATCCCGACCAGGGCGCCCCTGGCGTCGACCACGGGCACGCCGCTGATGCGGTGGGTGAGCAGCAGGTTCGCGATCTCCTGCACGCTGGTGTCGGGCTGTACGGTGATGACGTCGCGGACCATCACATCGGCGGCTTTCATGGATTCTCCTCCCGCAAAGTGGTGGAAGAATGCGCCCGCCGCGGACGCGTCGCATTGACTGGAGTCAAAGGCCGCGCCTTTCCTTCGCCGCCGCCAGCGCCGTCCAGATCCGCCCCGGCGTCGCCGGCATGTCGAAGGAGTCGACCCCGGCCGAGGCCAGCGCGTCGCAGACCGCGTTCATCGCCGCGGAGAGCGCGCCGACCGTGCCGGCCTCCCCCACCCCCTTCACCCCCAGCGGGTTGCGCGCCGTCGGCACGTCGGCGAAGTCGCTGTCGTAGAACGGCAGGTCGCCGGCCCGGGGCATGGCGTAGTCCATGAAGCTGGCGCTCAGCACCTGCCCATCCGTGCCGAAGGCCATGGCCTCGAACAGCACCTGCCCCAGTCCCTGGGCGGCGCCGCCGTGGATCTGGCCGCTGGCGAGCGTCGGGTAGAGCACGCGGCCGACGTCCTCCACCGCGGTGTAGGCGACCACCCTGCAGCCGCCCGTTTCCGGGTCGATCTCCACTTCGCAGACATGGCAGCCGTTGGGATAGGTTGCATCCTCCGGCCGGAAGGAACCGTTGCCGGCCAGCGCACCGCCTCGCGACTCGGCGAAGCCGGCGACTTCGCCAAGGGTGATGGTGCGGTCGGTGCCGACGATGCGGAAGGTCCCGCCGGCGTACTCCAGGTCGGCCTCGGCCGCCTCCAGGGCGTCGGCCGCCTGGTCGCGCGCCGCCGCCATCAGCCGCTCGCTCGCGCGGACCACCGCCGAGCCGCCGGTGATCAGGCCCGACGAGCCGCCCATGCCCTTGCCCTTCGGCACGATCTCGCTGTCCCCCTGGACGTAGCGGAAGGCCTCGGCCGGCAGCTCAAGCGCGTTCGCCGCGAGGTCGACCAGCACGGTCTCCAGCCCCTGCCCGGCCGACAGCATGCCGCTGGTCAGCGTCACCGTGCCGTCGGGGTTCACCCGCAGGTCGCTGAAGTCCTCGCCGGGGTTGCCGAAGGGCCCGCCGGCGACCTCGATCGGGTTGGCCACCCCGATTCCGCGCAGCAGCCCCGCCTTCCCGGCCGCCTCCCGCCGGGCGGGGAAGCCGGCCCAGTCCGCCCGCTCCCGGGCGATCGTCATGGTCCGGGCGAAGTCGCCGCTGTCGTAGTGAAAGGTGAAGGGCGTCCGATAGGGCATGGCCTCGGCGGGGATCAGATTGCGTCGGCGCAGCTCGAAGGGGTCGATACCCAGCTCCCGGGCGGCCACGTCGATCACCCGCTCCACGGCGAAGGTCGCCTCGGGCCGGCCGGCGCCGCGATAGGGGGCCGTAGGGACGGTGTGGGTGAAGACGCCGAGGAACTCCCCGGCGATGACCGGCGTGCGGTAGACGCCGGCGATCCCGCCCATGTTCATGATCGGCACGGTGGAGCGGCCCGAGGCGTAGGCGCCGACGTTCACCTGCAGCGTCACCTCGAGGGCGGTGAAGTGGCCGTCGGGGTCGAGGCCCAGCGCTGCCTCGACCAGCATGTCGCGACCGCCCTCGTCGGTCAGGAAGGCCTCGGTGCGGTCGGCGGTCCAGCGCAGCGGCCGGCCGAGCCGCCGGGCCGCCCAGAAGACCACCGTCTCCTCACGCAGCAGACCGCCCTTCATGCCGAAGGAGCCGCCGACGTCGGGCACGATCACGTGCACCGCCTCCGGCGGCAGGCCCAGCGCCCCGGCGATGCTGGCCCGCATTCCCTGGGCGTTCTGGTGGCTGAGATAGAGGGTGGTGCGGTCGCTCGCCGCATCGGGGACGGCGACCGCCACGCGCGGTTCCATGGGCGCGGCAGCGGCGCGGGAAATCGCCGTCCGCAGCCGGGCGACATGGTGCGAAGCGCCCAGCGCCGCCTCGACCCCCGGCCAGTCCCCGTGCCGCCAGTGCAGAGCGACGTTGCCGGACCGCTCTTCCCAGACCAGGGGAGCGTCCGACGCCAAGGCGGCGGGCACGTCCACCACCGCCGGTGCCTCGGCATAGTCCACAGTCACCGCCTCGACGGCATCGGCGGCGGCGACAGACGTCTCGGCGATCACCAGGGCCACCGGCTCCCCGACGAAGCGCACGGCCTCGCCCACGAGCAGCGGGCGCGGCGTCTCCCGCCACACCTGCCCGTCGGGGCCGCGCACGTTCATGGCTCCCGCCACGGGGCCGACGCCGTCGGCGGCGAGGTCTTCCGCCGTCAGCACCGCCACCACCCCGGGCAGCGCCCTGGCCGCCTGCGCGTCCAGCGCTTCCACGCGGGCGTTCGCGAAGGGCGAGCGTACGAAAGCCACATGCAGCAGGCCATCGGGGTGGACGTCCGCCGCATATCGGCCTGCACCGGTCAGGAAGCGCCGATCCTCGGCCCGGCCCGTGAACGTCTCCGACATCGGCACACTCCCTCGCTCGGCCCGCCGCCATCCGCGGCACGGCCCGTCCTAGCACGAGGCGGGTTGAGCCGGACAACCCGTGGCTTCAGAGCGTCTCATCGAGCAGACGGCGCAGGTTGCGGCGCTCCCAGCGGGACTTGATCTGCTCGGTCCGCGCCGCTTCCGTGGTCACCAGCACACGGCCCCCCTGCTCGACGATGCGGAAATCGCGACGTGCGCCGACAAGCTGCGATTCTGAGCCGTATTCGGCGACCACCGTCAGCTCCAGCGTCGCCGGCAGGATGCGGCGCAGCGCGTCGACTCCCGCCTCGTCGTCCTCCGCCGCCCGTTGAACCCGGGTGACGAGCTCCTTGAAGGAGCCGACATCGATGAACTTCGCGGGCTCCAGGGGGCCGATGGACGAGACGTGCTGGCTGAAGCGGTCATAGGAATCGTCCTCCCCCAGCTCCTGCAGGTCGGTCACCGCCTGACAGCCCCATTCGCCGTCCTTGCCCTTCAGGGTCGCCACCAGGGAAAGGACGTAGATCGCCTCGCCGCTCATGTTGCTGAGCAGGCAGCGGGAGCCAAGGGTCTTGCCGCCGAAGCGGTTGATGACGATGCGCGGGCGGGTCTGCCGCCGGTAGACGCTGAGGAAGGTCTGCAGGTAGACTGCCCAGATCAGCAGCATTCCCAGGCTCGAGACCGCGCTGATCGTCTGGCCGTGGTCGGCGATCCAGGTCCACATGATGCTCTTCGCCGGAGGCGGGGAGATCCCGCAGGCCCTCCCCAATCACCTCCTTGCCGGCTCAGGCGGCAGGCTGCTGCTGGGCTGCGGGCGGCTTGCCGTTCACCAGGGGAGCGCCCTTGAACGTGCGCGTCTCCGGGTTGCCGAGGCCATCGCGGGAGAAGGCGGCCTGCAGCTCCGCCTTGCGCGCCTGCAGGCGCTCGCCCAGCGCCGCCATGTCGACGCCGGCCGCCTTCGCCTGGGCGAAGAGGCCCTCGCCGCGCCGCTCCTCCTCCTTGACGTGGTGCTTGATCTCCTCCGACAGCACCGAGACCTTGGCGTCGTAGAACTGGTCGTCCGGCTGGCCGGCCATGATCTCGGCGATCAGCACCTTCGCGCCGTCGTGCTCCACATAGCCTTCGTCGAGCAGGTCATCCTCCACCTTCCCACGCACGGCCGGGTAGAAGATCTCCTCCTCGATCATGGCGTGGATGGTCAGCTCCATGCAGATCTTGTGGGCGATCTCCGCCTTCCGTTCGGCCTTGCGGGCGCCCTCGAACTTGTCGAACAGCTCCTCCACGGTCCGGTGGTCGGCCTTCAGCAGGGCAACCGCGTCCACCTTCCCGCCCGCGGCCTTGCCGTCGGCGGACTTGCTCGTGCTCTTCGCCATCCTGAACTCTCCTGGGTGACTTGCGATCTCTGTCGGATCGCGCGGGGGAACGCCGGGCCGGGCCGGCGGTTCCGTGGGGTGCCCAGCCAGGCGCGGCGGAACCGCTTCAGGAAGGAGCGGCGGCATCGATCCCTCCATCGTCATCACCCACACCGCTTCGCTGGAAGAGGGGGCCTCGAACTGGCCAGGCTGTGCGCCGAAAACGGCTTCGCCCCGGTCGTCGCCGCTGACGCACCTCCTCCCGCCAAGAGAAAGGCCCGCGCCGGTGACCGGCGCGGGCCTTTTTCATGATCGGCCGCCGCGGGCTCAGGCCTTGTTCGCGGCCTTCGTGCGGCCTGCCCCCGGCCCGGCCCCGAGGTCGGCACCGGTGGTGGGGTCCGAGTCCGGGTTGGACTTGGTCCGGTCGGCCAGCGCCTCCAGGACCTTCACCTCCCGATCGGTGAGCTTGACCGAGGCCCGCCCGTCGCCGCCGTCGACCGGGATGGCGGCGTTCACGTCGTCGATGCGCTCCCACTCGGGGCCGCTGTTCCAGGGACCGTCGACATCGCCCGGCCCCGGCGAGGTGTTCACGTAGGTGCTCGCGAACTTCTCGGTCCCCGGCAGCTTGCCCGGCGGGAAGTTGTCTTCGATCGCGAACAGCGCCTTCTCGAAGGACTTCTGGTGGGCGATCTCGCGGGTCATCAGGAAGCCCAGGGCCTCCTTCACGCCGGGATCGTCGGTGATGTTGATCAGCCGCTCGTAGACGATCTTCGCCCGCGCCTCGGCTGCGATGTTGGAGCGCAGGTCGCAGGTGGGTTCGCCGCGCGAGTCGACGTAGGCACCGCTCCAGGGCACGCCCGAGCTGTTGGTGAGGGCCGGCCCACCGCCGTAGAGCAGCGCCTGGGTGTGGCTGTCGCCCCCGGCGGTCAGCGAACGGTAGAGCTCGGCCTCCTCCTCGGCCGCCTCCGACAGCTTGCCTTTCGCACCCTTGTTCAGCATGGCCACGATCGAGCCGATCACCTCCAGGTGGCTCAGCTCCTCGGTGGCGATGTCCAGCAGCATGTCCTTGCGACCCGGATCATCCTCCGCCAGCGCCTGGGTGAAGTAGCGCATGGCCGCTGCCAGTTCCCCGTCGGGGCCACCGAACTGCTCCAGCATCAGCGATCCGAGCACCGGATTGGGGTCGGAGACCCGCACCGTGTACTGGAGCTTCTTGTTGTGGACGAACATCCTGTCTCTCCTGTCTGGAATTGGACTAAGAGTAGTTTTCGACCAATGCGGCGCCGCTGAACCGGTTCCGGCGGAGCGCGTGACAGGATGACCGGCGAGCGTCTCCGGCCAGCTAGCCCTTCTTCCTGGCAGCGCGGGGTCCGGCCGGCGTGGCCGCCGCCGGCTTCGCCCGTGGCTTCTTCGCCGCCGCCGGCGCGACGGCCTGCGCCGGCTGGGCATCTGCCGTGGCGGCCGCCACCTTGCGGCCCCGCGGCTTGCGGACTGGCGGCACGTCCGCCCTTTCCGGTCCGGTGGACACGACCTCTTCCTCGGCAGCGACCTGCGCCCGCGCGAGGTTCCAGTGCACCGCCTCGCGGCCCTCGGGGCGCCCCTCGTCGATCCACAGGTGGTAGGCCCTCTCTCTGATCCGCATGTCGCGATCGTTCATCAAACACTCCAGCATCGGGAACGAAGCTGCGCCGTCAGGCGCCGGCGGCAGCGAGGGGCCTGCGCTAGTCCACGAAGACCGCTTCGGCGAGGCCCCTGCGCCGCTGTGACGCTGGCGGGCCTCGGCCGGTTCCTTGCCGGCGGACGGCCCCCGGGGGAACCGGGCGCCACAGGCGGGGCTTAAACGGCCAGGAGGAGAGAGCGGACATGCACACCTTTCACGCCCTGGTCGGCGACAGCCGGAGTTCGTTTCTCTGGTGGCAGATGTGCCTGCGAGCCGGCCTGATCTTCTTCTACGGGCTGCTCCTCATCCGCGTCGCCGGACTGCGCGCCTTCGGCAAGCAGACGCCGCTCGATATCGTCGTTGCGGTGATCATCGGCTCGAACCTGAGCCGGGCCCTGACAGGGACGGCGCCCCTGCTGTCGACGATGGCGGCGACGGGGGTGATGGTCGCGCTGTACCGGGTGGTCGTCCACCTCGTCCAGTACAACCGCACCCTCGGCTGGCTGGTGAAGGGCGAGGCGGTGCGGCTGATCCGGGACGGGGAGTTGGACCGCTCGCTGGCGCGGCGCCACGGCGTCAGCGACCGCGACCTGGAGGAAGCGGCCCGCAGCAGTGGCCTGCGCGGCCTCGGGGAGGTCGGGACGGCGACGCTGGAGCGGAGCGGAAAGATCAGCGTGACACGGCGCAGCTAGGACCGCTCTTCTCGGCGGAAAGGCACCTCTTCCAGCCGCGTCTGGACTGAGCGACCCGACTGCCAGGCGTTGGCGCCCGGCAGCACTTGCGGCATCGGGATGTCCGCCCTCTGCCGCCGCCGACGGCGCCAGGAGATGCCGAGGCGGCGGTCACGGTCCGCCAACAGCATCTCGTTCATCTGCCCGTCGTCGGTGAACCCCATCATGAGCTGGGGGACGCCGTAGGGGAAGTCGTCGCGGTCGACCTGCCAGGTGTGGAAGGTCTTGCCGTAGGTGGTGACCAGATCCTCGAAGTACGCCTTCTCGGCGAGTTCCGGGATGCCGGGGGCGATCAGCTGTCCCGACTTCACCTCATAGTGATGACTGTGCCAGAGCCGTTTCTCGTCTTCCGGCAGGCGGCGGAAGCGCTCGGCGCTGATGATGTACTCGATGCCGATGAGACGCGCGTCCGGCCGGTTGGAATCGAAGATGACGCACTGGTGGAGGTCGGGCTGCAGATGGATGCAGAAGTGATGCGCCTCGACCTGCCGGCCCATGTCGTCGGCGTAGAAGTGAAAGCCGTTGAGATAGCTGCTCATGGCGTCGAGCGGGATCTTCCGCTGCAGCGCCGAGGCGCTCAGGTCGAGCGCCCTGTGCTTCAGGGGATGGCCGTGACCGATATGGGACTGAACCGTCGCCTTGCGCAGCAGCCCGGCGAAGGCGGTGGCCGCGATGCCCGCGGCGAGGCCCCAGGCGAAGGTCGCTGCCCCCGCATGGTGGGAGCAGCGGTGATCGTGGTCGTGCGCCATGAGACTGTCCTTCCGGAACTGCGGCCGAGAGCGGCGGGCTCTTGTTGCCCCCTCAATCGCGGACGGGTTCGGGCGGTTCCGTCCCGCGCCGATCCGGCAGGAAGCGCGCCGACGACCGCGATACCTCCTCGGCGATGAAGTCGCACGTGGTCCGGATGCGGGCGAGATCGCGCAGGTCCGAGTGCACGATCATCCAGAAGGTGCGAATCAGCCGGACCTGTCGGGGCAGGACGCGCGCCAGCCGCGGGTCGCCGTCGGCCAGAAAGCAGGGCAGCACGCACAGGCCCGCGCCGGCGGCCGTCGCCTGCAGCTGCGCCACGAGATTGGAGCTGCGGATGCGGGGCACGATCGCCTTGGAGATCGACGGCAGATAGTCGAGCTCCGGGGCGAAGATCAGATCGTCGATGTAGCTGATGAACGGCCGGCCGGCGAGATCGTCGGCGCTGCGCACGTCCCGCCACAGCCCCTCCGCCGCACGGGACGCGTAGAGACCCAGCTCGTAGTCGGTCAGCAGGCGGGCGTGCAGCCGCCCGTGGGCCGGCCGCGACAGGCCGATCACGATGTCCGCCTCCCGCCGCGAGAGGCTGAAGCTGCGGGGCGTCGCCACCAGATCCACGTCCAGATCGGGATGCAGGCTCGACAGCCGTCCCGCAAGCGGCGCCAGGATGGCCGTTCCGAAGCCGTCCGGCGCGCCGATGCGCACCGTGCCCGAGATCCGCGTGCTGCTCTGCCCGACGTCCGACTGGATGGCGAGCACGGTGCTCTCCATGGCTTCCGCCCGCCGCAGCAGACGCTCGCCCTGCTCGGTCAGGGTGTAGCCGGACGGCCGCCGATCGAAGAGGCGGGTTCCGAGAGCGGCCTCCAGCGCGGTGAGCCGGCGGCTCAGGGTCGAGTGGTCGATCCGGGCCCGCCGGGCGGCCAGCGTCAGCTTGCCGGTCCGCGCGACCGCCAGGAAGGATTGCAACAGGTCCCAGTCCAGTGGGAAGCTCATGGGAATTTCTGCACGACGGTTGTGGAATCTTACGGGTACCGTCGTGCAGGACTGCATGCAAAGAACAGGCGAACAAAGAGCATCGGAGGAGGCGCGCCCATGAAGGAGATCGGGCATTTCATCGATGGCCGGCGGGTCGCCGGCCGCAGCGGACGCTTCGCGGACGTCTTCAATCCCTCGACCGGCGAGGTGCAGGCGCGGGTCGCGCTGGCAGGCGCCGACGAGCTGCGTCAGGCGGTGGAGAGCGCCAAGGCGGCCCAGCCGGCCTGGGCGGCTCAGAACCCGCAGCGGCGCGCCAGGGTCCTGCTGAAGTTCCTGCAGCTCGTGCAGGACGAGTACGAGTCCCTGGCGGAGCTGCTCGCGAGCGAGCACGGCAAGACGGTCCCCGACGCCAAGGGCGACATTCAGCGCGGCCTGGAGGTCGTGGAGTTCGCCATCGGCGTGCCGCACCTGCTGAAGGGCGAGTATACGGAATCGGCCGGCACCGGCATCGACGTCTACTCCATGCGTCAGCCGCTCGGCGTCGTGGCCGGCATCACCCCCTTCAACTTCCCGGCCATGATCCCGCTGTGGAAGTGCGCGCCCGCCATCGCCTGCGGCAACGCCTTCATCCTGAAGCCGTCGGAGCGCGACCCCTCGGTGCCCATGCGCATCGCCGAGCTCTTCCTGGAGGCCGGCCTGCCGCCGGGCGTGCTCAACGTCGTCAACGGCGACAAAACGGCGGTCGACGCCATCCTCGACGACCGCGACATCAAGGCCGTCGGGTTCGTCGGATCCTCGTCCATTGCCGAGTACATCTATTCCCGTGCCGCGGCGACGGGTAAGCGCGCGCAGTGCTTCGGCGGCGCCAAGAACCACGCCATCGTCATGCCCGACGCGGACATGGACCAAACGGTCGACGCCCTCATCGGCGCCGGCTACGGCTCGGCTGGCGAGCGCTGCATGGCGATCTCGGTGGCCGTGCCGGTCGGCAAGGAGACCGCCGACCGCCTGATCGAGCGCATGATCCCGCGGGTCGAAGGCCTGCGCATCGGCCCCTCCACCGACGCCGCCGCAGACTACGGCCCGCTGGTGACCCGCGAAGCACTGGAGCGGGTGCGCGGCTACGTCGACATCGGCGTCAAGGAAGGCGCCAAGCTCGTCGTCGACGGCAGGGACTTCAAGCTGCAGGGCTACGAGAACGGCTTCTTCATCGGCGGCTGCCTGTTCGACGAGGTGAAGCCGGAAATGCGGATCTACAAGGAGGAGATCTTCGGGCCGGTGCTGTCGGTGGTGCGCGCCGGCACCTACGACGAGGCCGTCGGCCTCGCCTCCGACCACGAGTACGGCAACGGCGTCGCCATCTTTACCCGCGACGGTGACGCCGCCCGCGACTTCGCGGCCAAGGTCAACGTCGGCATGGTCGGCGTGAACGTGCCCATCCCGGTGCCGATCGCCTACCACACCTTCGGCGGCTGGAAGCGTTCCGGCTTCGGCGACCTGAACCAGCACGGTCCCGATTCGATCCGCTTCTACACCAAGACCAAGACCGTCACCTCGCGCTGGCCATCCGGCATCAAGGACGGCGCGGAGTTCGTCATCCCGACCATGCGCTGACCCCGCGGGGCCGGACCCATGGACTTCTCCCTGAACGAGGAGCAGGCGGCCGTCCGCGAGATGGCCGCCGACTTCGCCGCCAACGAGCTGGCGCCCCACGCGGTCGAGTGGGACCAGGCGAAGCACTTCCCGGTCGACACCCTTCGCCAGGCGGGTGCGCTGGGGCTGGGCGGGATCTACGTGCGCGACGACGTGGGCGGCGCCGGCCTCGGCCGGCTCGACGCCGCGCTGATCTTCGAGGCCCTGGCGACCGGCTGCCCGACGGTCGCCGCCTACATCTCCATCCACAACATGTGCAACTGGATGGTCGACCGCTACGGCTCGGACGAACAGCGGCAGCGCTGGTGCCCAGGGCTGTCGGCCATGGAGCTGCTGGCGAGCTACTGCCTGACCGAGCCCGGCGCAGGCTCCGACGCCGCCGCCCTCAAGACCCGGGCCGTCCGCGACGGCGACCACTACCGGCTGGACGGCGCCAAGCAGTTCATCTCGGGCGCCGGCAGCAGCGACCTCTACGTCGTCATGGCGCGGAGCGGCGAGGACGGTCCCCGCGGCATCTCCACCTTCCTGGTGGAGAAGGACACACCGGGCCTCTCCTTCGGCGCCAACGAGAAGAAGATGGGCTGGAACGCCCAGCCGACCCGCACGGTGATCTTCGACGGCGCCGTGGTGCCCGCCGCCAACCGTCTGGGCGTCGAAGGCAAGGGCTTCTCCATCGCCATGGCCGGCCTGGACGGCGGCCGCCTCAACATCGCCGCCTGTTCGCTGGGCGGCGCCCAGGCCGCCCTCGACGCCACACTGGCCTACATGCGCGAGCGCAAGGCCTTCGGCCGGGCGATCGTCGATTTCCAGGCCCTGCAGTTCCGCCTCGCCGACATGGCGACCGAGCTCGAGGTGGCGCGGACCTTCCTGTGGCGGGCGGCGACGGCCCTCGACGCGGGCGCGCAGGACGCCACCCTGCTCTGCGCCATGGCCAAGCGCTTCGTGACCGACGTCGCCTTCGAGGCGGCCAACCAGGCCCTGCAGCTCCACGGCGGCTATGGCTACCTGTCGGACTACGGGATGGAAAAGATCGTCCGCGACCTGCGGGTCCACCAGATCCTGGAGGGCACCAACGAGATCATGCGCCTGATCATTTCGCGCGCGATCGTCGGGCGGGCGTGACGACAAAGAGGGAGGACGGGAACATGACGACCACGATCGGCTTCATCGGCCTGGGCAACATGGGCGGCCCGATGGCCGCGAACCTGGTGAAGGCCGGGCACAGGGTGCAGGGCTTCGACCTGGTGCCCGCCGCCTGCGAAGCCGCACGCGACGCCGGGGTCACCGTGGCGGCCGACGCCGCCGCGGCCGTCGAGGGCGCCGACGCCGTGGTCACCATGCTGCCGGCCGGCACGCATGTCGTCACCGTGTGGAACGATCTCGCCCAGCGCCTGAAGCCGGGCACGCTGGTGATCGATTCCTCGACCATCGACGTCGACAGCGCCCGCAAGGCGCACGGCTTCTTCGCCGGCAAGGGCTGCCTCACCCTCGACGCGCCGGTCTCCGGCGGCACCGGCGGGGCGGCGGCCGGCACCCTGACCTTCATGGTCGGTGGCGCCGCCGAGGCTTTCGCGGCCGGCGAGCCGATCCTGCAGCGCATGGGCAAGCGCATCGTCCACTGCGGCAACGCCGGCGCCGGCCAAGCGGCCAAGATCTGCAACAACATGATCCTGGGCATCTCGATGATCGGGGTCTGCGAGGCCTTCACCCTCGCCGAGCGCCTGGGCCTGTCGCACCAGGCGCTGTTCGACGTGGCCTCGACCTCCTCCGGCCAGTGCTGGTCCCTGACGACCTACTGCCCCGTGCCGGGACCGGTGCCCGCATCGCCGGCCAACAAGGACTACGAGCCGGGATTCGCCGCCGCCCTGATGCTCAAGGACCTGAAGCTGGCCCAGGAGGCGGCCCTGTCCAGCGGCGCGTCGACTCCCCTGGGGGCGGAGGCGGCGCAGCTCTACGGCCTCTTCGAGAAGCTCGGCCACGGCGGCGACGACTTCTCCGCCATCATCTACTTCCTGCGCGGCGGCGCCGAAGGCGCCTGAACCAAGGCGGCGCCGGAGGCGCCTGAGCCGCGGAACCGGCGGGCACGGGCGGCCGTTCGGCGGGCGCGGGCAGGGAACGCTTGGACGGTCTCCTGGCCGCGCAGCCAGGAGACGGTTCCCCATGACACGGCCCCCCGGAACGGCGCTGCCCCACGCCGAATTCGACGGCTCGCTGGCCTTCCTGCGGGAGGGCTACGGCTATGTCTCACACCGCTGCGCGCGCCTCGGCACCGACCTGTTCCGCACCCGCATTCTGCTGCGGCCGGTGATCTGCATGCGCGGCCGCGAGGCGGCCGGCCTCTTCTACGGGAACGGCCGCTTCACCAGGGCCGGGGCCATGCCCCGCTCGGTGCTGCTGCTGCTGCAGGACCGCGGCAGCGTCCAGGCGCTCGACGGAGAGGCGCACCGGCTGCGCAAGGCACTCTTCATGGAGATGATGACGCCCGCGGCCCTGCGGCGGGCCGAGGCCCTGTTCGAGCAGGAGGTGCAGCGCGCCCTGCCCCGCTGGCAGGGGCAGGAAAGCCTCGTCCTGCACGACGCGCTGCTGGAGGTGCTGACACGCACGGCCGCCGCCTGGGCCGGCGTGCCTCTGGCCGAGGACGAGGTCGCTGCGCGCACGGAGGAACTGGCAACGATGATCGCGGGCGCAGGCGCGGTCGGTCCCCGCAACTGGCGGGCGCGCCTGTTGCGGCGGCGCTGCGAGCGCTGGGCCGCCTCCCTGGTCCGCCGGACGCGGAAGGATGCGGACTTCGCGCCGGAGACCTCGCCCCTGGCGATGATTGCCGCCCACCGCGACGCGGACGGCACCGCCCTGAGCGACGAGGTCGCCGCGGTGGAGTTGATCAATCTCCTGCGGCCGACGGTGGCCGTCGGCCGCTTCATGGTGTTCGCCGCCCTCGCGCTGCACGAGCACCCGCGGTGGCGAGAGGCCTTCGCCAGCGGATCGGAGCCGGACATCGAGCCTTTCGTCCAGGAGGTTCGCCGCTTCTATCCCTTCTTTCCGGTGGTGGGCGGGCGGGTCCGCCAGCCCTTCGACTGGCGCGGTATCGACTTCCGCGCGGGCCAGTGGGTGCTGCTCGACCTCTACGGCACCAACCATGATCCGCGGCTCTGGCCGGAGCCGGAAAGCTTCCGGCCCGAGCGCTTCCGGGATTGGCCCGGCGACCCGGACAGCCTGATACCGCAAGGTGCCGGCGCCTTCCTGGAGAACCACCGCTGTCCAGGCGAGTGGCTGACGATCGCCCTGGTGGGCCAGCTGGTCCGCCTGCTGTGCCGGACGCTCCGCTACGACGTTCCGGCGCAGGACCTGAGGGTGCGGCTGGACCGCATGCCGGCGCTGCCCGAGAGCGGCTTCGTCATGCGCGGCGTCGCCGCCGCCTGAGCGTTCGTCACGGGAACGACGCCGCCGGCTCGGCCGTTCAGGAACCAGGTCAACAACGACATCCAGATCGGGAATGAACACCGCCAACCTGCAGATGGAGGGGCTGCTGCTCGCCCTCGCCGCCCTGCTCGACGCCATGAAGCGCAACGGACTGTTGAGCCGCGAGGAGGTGCAGGCCGCCCTGGACCAGGCGGAGAAGGCCGGCAGCGCCGACGGCCAGCGCCCGGACGAGCTGAGCCACGCGCAGGTCGAGGCGATCCTCTTCCCGATCCGCTTCCTCAAGCAGGTGAACGCCTACGAAGCGGGCGAGGCGGCCCCCTACGAGGAGACGGCGCGCGAGGTCGGCCGGAACAAGCCCGAACGGCCGGAGTAGCGCCGACACCGCGACCGGCCTGATACGGCGTCCGTCACACCGCTGGGCGGCCGAACCCCTCACCCTTCGACAAGCTCAGGGTGAGGAAACTCCAACGGTCCTCATGCTGAGCTTGTCGAAGCATGGGTTTATCGAAGCGGGAGGCCCTATGGCGGCAGCGGGACCTGATACCGCGTCTGTCACGCCCTCTGGCGGCCGAACGCCTCACCCTTCGACAAGCTCAGGGTGAGGAAACTCCAACGGTCCTCATGCTGAGCCTGTCGAAGCAGGGGTTTGTCGAAGCATGAGCCTGTCGAGCCGTGAGGCCGCCGGTCAGTCCAGCGGCGGGAGGGCCGGTCGGCAGTCCAGGGCCTTGCGGATGACGGCTTCCACGCGGGCCCGCTCGTCGCCCTCCAGCGGCTGGCGGGGTGGCCGGACCGTCTCCGTCGCGACCCCCACCATGGCCTCGGCCAGTTTGATGTTCTGGACCAGCCGCGGGCTGACGTCGAGGTCGAGGAGCGGGGCGAACCAGCGGTAGATCGCCAGCGCCTCGGCGACGCGGCCCGCCTTCGCCAGCTTCCAGATCGCCACCGTCTCGGCCGGAAAGGCGTCGACCAGACCGGCGACCCAGCCGTCGGCGCCGACGAGGCAGCTCTCCAGGGCGAGGTTGTCGACCCCCGCGAAGATGCCGAGGCGATCGCCCAGGGCGTTGCGGATCTGGATCACCCGGCGCACGTCGTCGGAGCTCTCCTTCACCGCCGCCACGTTGGGCAGTTCGGCGAGGGCCTCCAGCATCGGCACGGTGACGTCGATCTTGTAGGAGACCGGGTTGTTGTAGACCATCACCGGCAGGCCCGTGGCGCCGGCGATCTGCCGGAACCAGGCCAGGGTCTCGGCCGGCGAGGCGTGGTACATCATCGGCGGCAGCACCATGACCCCGTCGGCCTTCGCGGCCTCCGCCCGCTGCACCAGATCCATGGCACGGCCGGTGGCGCTCTCCGCCACCGTCATGATCACCGGCCGCCCACCGGCCACCGCCCGCGCCACCTCGACCAGCTTCAGCTTCTCGTCCGGGCTGAGGGTGCTGCCCTCCCCCAGCGATCCGGAGACGATCAGGCCGTCGCAGCCCTGCGCGACCAGCCAGCCGAAGTGCCGCTCGCAAGCCGCCGTGTCGAGCGCGCCGTCGGCCGCGAAGCTCGTGGTGACCGCCGGAAGAACCCCCTGCCACTGGCCCATGAACCCGCTCCTCTTTCGCTCGTGCCTCGAAAGATCCAGTGGCAGGCTCGAACGGCCGGCGCAAGCCTCCTCACTGCCAAGTGAGGCAGGCCTCGACCGAGTCCAGGACGCCTCCCGGCCCGGCCACCTCGATCGCGCCCTGACTGGCGGAATAGCTGGCGGCCAACCGCAGGGCCTCGGCCACCAGGCCGTCGTGCGTGGCCGCCGCATCGTCCGCGACATTCACGCATGCCGCGAGCGCAGGATCTCCGCGCATCTCGGCAGCGCAGGTGCGGGCGACGTCGGCGGCGATCAGGTTCGAGCAGTAGGCGACCACCGCCGGACCGACCACGGGGGGCAGCAGGGTGCCATCGGGCAGCGTCCCATCTGCCGTGTTGTTCCTGCGGCTGATCCAGGCGGTGGCCCGGGCGTCGGCCGCGCTGCACAGGGGTCCCTTCGCCGCGGCGCAGGCGGCGACGTCCGCCGGGCCGCCCGGCGCCAGGGCCTCGACCTGCGTCGCACGAGCCTGCGCCGCTTCCGCATCGGCGAGGGCCTGGAACTGCTGCTGGGCCAGGCCCATCGCCTGGCTGTTGTTGGTCGCCAGCCCGTAGGTCGCCGCGCCGAGACCCGGCACGTACTGAGCAACGGAACCCAGCAGGTTCATGGCCTCCTGCCAGTCCCGTTCGGCCGCGGCCTCCTCCGCAGCTGCCATCTGCTGCTGGAACCTGCGGTCATGATCGATCGTCGCCTCGTAGAACGCGGCCCAGGTCCTGTAGGGCGCCCGCAAGGGGTTGTCCGCCGGCAGCGCCGCCAGAATCCGCTGGTACCAAGCCAGCATCGCCCGGTTGTAGGTCAGCATCTGGGCATCGAAGTCGCCGTCGTCGTCGAAGCTGGTTGCCGGAGGGGGGTTGTCGGCGAGCACCCGCCACAGCGGTTCGGCGTGGCCGTCCAGGGCCGCGGCGGACGTCTGCCGCCCGGCCTCGCGGAAGGCGATGATCGCGTCCCCTGCGTCGGACGAGAGACTGTCAGGGGTGTAGTAGGCGTTGATCGTGAAGTTCTGGCCCCAGATCTCCACGCCCTCGTCTATCGCCCCGGTCTCCAGCAGGACGCGGCCGACGGTCTTGAGGCCCGGCCAGCTGCGGGGGAAGAGGGGAGACGGGTCGCCGCCCGCAGCCTGTTGCTGCTGCCGTTCCTTCTGCCTCCTCTTCCACCCATCCCAGTAGACCTCGTAGGCCCGCCAGGCCATGGCCTGCGCCTCCTCGCCATCGCCGATCTCCAGGTAGGCGAGCGCAATCTCCGCCACGCCGTCGAAGTAGCGATCATCGTAGAGGTAGGGAGCCTCAACGAGGACCGACTGCATCTCCTTGCCCGCCGCAACCGCGTCGGCAAAGGTCTTCATGCGGATCCGCAAAGGCTGCGCCTGCAACTGGGTCCAGAGCAGCGCCGAGGCCGATCCCAGCCGTGCTGAAGCCGCCGCCTCGCGGAGGGCCGCCGAGGCCCCGGCCCTGTCGCCCGCCGCCCAGCGATCCTCGGCCAGCGTCACGTAGGCCCGGCCGAGCGCCTCGTAGTCCGGATTGTCCGGTTCGCCCTGGACGAGCAGGTGCGCCAGCTGCACGGCCTCCTCGCCGCGGCCGTCGTTGATCGCGGACCAGGTCTTGCCTGTCAGGTCGAGCTGCGCCTTGCGGCCGTCCTCGCAGCCGGTCAGCGCGACACAGAGCACGAAAGCCCCCACCGAAACCCGCATCCCCCACCCCCACCCTCGACACGGACGATCCGATCCTAGCGGAGCGGCGAAAACCGGCAAGCTGTCGCGGTGTGGGAGGGGCCGTGAGGAGGGTCAGGGCAAGGAGGCGCAGTCCATGTCCGCTGCCGTCACCGCCGGCCCGGCCGTCTGGGCGGCGATGTGGGCGAGCGCCTGCGCGGCCGCACCCTCATAGCTTTCCGCCGTTTCGTCCGCCAGTCGGGCGCAGTCAGCGGGGGCGCCCCGGCTGCGGAACTCCGCGGCGCAGGCGCGGGCGGCGTCGGCCGCCGCCATGCTGGAGCAGTAGGAATAGCGCCCCGTCATCCGGGCAGAGCTCAGCTGGTAGGTCTGCCCGGACTCGGGCGTCAGGCTGCCCGGCGCCCTCGCGGTCCAGCGGGTCAGCAGCGCGCTCACCTCGTCCTCGGCGCGCCGGCAGCGCGGCCCTTTCGCCCGGCCGCAGACGCCGTCGGCGGCAGCGGTGCCGGACCCGGCCTTTCCGTAAGACGCTGCCGCAGAGGCGGAAGGCTGCGACGGCCCGGCATCGGCCATCGCCTCGAGCTGCTGCTGGCCGAGATCCGCAAGGGCGCTGTTGCCCGTGGCCGTACCGTAGGCGACCGCCCCGGCACCGGTCACAACCTGGAGGGCCGACCCGAGCGCACTCAGCGCGTTGTCCGTCGCCCCCGCAATTTCCGCCTGCCGCTCGGCCTCGCGTTGCCGCTCGTCACGCTCGATGTCGGCAAGAACCGCCCGCTCGTAGCGGAGCCAGGTCTGGTATGGCGCCCGCAGCGGGCTGTCGGCCGGTTGTGCCGCGAGGATCTGCCGGTGCCATGCGATACTGGACTCCGTGGTGGCGCGGTACCAGTCGTCCCACTCCGACATATCCTCGACAGGTTCGCTGGCGTAGGGCCGGCGTGCGAGCGCCCCGGCAAGGGGGGCCGCAAAGGTCCGGAGCCGCGCCGCGGCATCACCCCGCCCCGCCCCCTCGAAGGCGGTCGCTGCCGCCTCCGCGTCGGGCCGGAAGTTCTCCACGTGCAGGTACCTGTTGACCGTAAAGTTGTCGAACCACAGCGAGACGCCGCGGTCGACGTCGCCGGTCTCCAGCAGGATGCGGCCCAGCGCCTTCAGGCCCGGCCAGTAGCGCGGAATCATCTCGGTGACGCCGCCGTACTCCACCAGTGACGTCCGGTGCTCCGCCACCTTCCTCGCCCTGACATCCTGATAGCCCTGCAGGGTCGCCCGCGCCATGCGTGCTGCCCTGTCCGGCTGGCCGATCTCCAGGTACGCCAGCGCCGTCTCGGCCTGAGCGTCCAGGAAAAAGCTGTCGTAGAGCCACGGCTCGGCCTCCAGCAGGCGGTCGATCCGAAGGGCCAGGGCATCGGCCGCCGACAGGTCCCCCATCCTGACTTGAAGGGTCCGCGCAGCGGTCAGGGCCGCCAGCAGGTTGAGCTGCTCGCCGCCTGTCTCCGCCTCGCGACCCAGACGCAGGATCTGTACGACGGCGTCCTCGGCTGCTGCGCTGTCTCCGCTCTCGATCCGCTCTTCGGCCATCCGACGGTAGGCCTCGATCAGGTTTCCGCGCGCGGTGGCCGCCTCGAATTCCCCATCGGCCGACGCAAGATCATCGCGGGCCACCTCAAGCGCCCTGTCGGTCCGCCCGGCTGCGACGAACTCCCAGGCCTCCTCCGAAGAGGTCCCGCCCCCCCGCTCCGCCGCACAACCGAACAGCATCAGGGACCCAACCAAAGGCCCGACCAGAACCCGCATCACCTAGTCCGAACAACCAATGAACCGCAGCAGACGCCCCTACCCTACCGTCGATGCGAACGATGTCTACCCGGTGGAAGGGAATCGGACGAAGAACCTCCCGAAATCGGCTGTCCGAGCCGTGCTACTAGGCACCTCGACCAGCCACAGCTTCTTGTCCGGACTGAGCGTGCAGCCCGCTCCAGCGAGCGGAAGTGCCGTCCGCAAGCCCCCGAGTCCAGCGCCCCCTCGGCCTCGGAGAGAATGGCAACCGGCGGAAGACTGCCCTGCTACTGCGCCATGCCCGTCGCTCTTGTTCCTGCCTCACAGAAGTCTGTGACAGCCTCCGAAAAGCGAGGCAGGCACGATTACTGCCAGGCGTGACAGGCTGCGGCGGAATCAAGGACGCCCCCCTGGCCGGACACGTTGATGGCGCCGTGCTGAGCCGAATAGGCGGCAGCGGCTCGAACGGCTTCAGCCGCCAGGCCTTCGTGCTGATCGGCGGCGGCGTTCGCCATCTGCACGCAGGCCGCGAGCCCCGTCTGTCGGCTCATCTCGGCGGCACAGATTCGGGCGACATCGGCCGCGATCTTGTTGGAGCAATAGGCGACGATCGTCGGGCGCAGGGTCTCGGGCAACCACTTGCCATCGGGCAGAGTCGTCGTGGTCGCACTGTTCTTCAGACTGATCCAGGCGGTCGCCCGGGCGTCCGCCGCAACACACTGCGGGCCCTTCGCCTGCGTGCACATCTGGATCGTGTCCGACTGGCTCCCGGCCGAGGCGATCTGACTCGCCGCCGCCGACCGCGCTTGCGCCGCCTCGGCGTCGGAGAGCACCTGGAGCTGCTGCCGGGCGACGTCCATCACTTGGCTGTTGTTGGTGGCGACACCATAAGCTGCCGTTCCGAGCGCCGGCAGGTACTGCGCAATCGTGCCGAGAGCCCCCAGAACCTCCTGTTGCCTCCGTGCGGACTCGGCCCGCTCCAGTTCCGCCAGCCTCTGCCGGTCCTTCAAGGCGTAGGCGATGGACGACTGGTAGTAATTCACATTCTTCACGTAGGGCGCGCGGAGCGGATTGGCGGAAGACAGCGCCGCCGCGAGCCGCTCCGACCAAGCCAGATAGAGACGATTGCTGGCTAGAGCCCACGCATCGAAATCTCCATCGGTGTCGAGTTGGTTGCCGGGAGAGGGATTGATCACAAGCGCCTGGCGCAGTGGCTCGGCATAGCGCTCCAGGTCGGCGGCCGTCTCCCCCTCACCGGCTTTCCGAAAGGCGGTCGCCGCCTCCTGCACGTCCGCCTGAAGCGACCAGGGCGTGTAGTAGGTGTTGATCGTGAAGTTCTGGCCCCAGATCTGCACTCCCTCGTCCACCGAGCCTGTCTCGATCAGGACGCGGCCAATGGTCTTGAGGCCCGGCCAGTAGCGATTAGGTTCAGGGTGCAGATCGTAGCCCCATTCTCTTGCCGACTTGGCGCTGATTTCCTGCTCCCGTTTCCAATTGTCCCAGTAAGTCTTGTAGGCGGTCCAGGCCAGCTCCTCGGCCTGAGCGGGCTGGCCGATCTCGAGATAGGCCAGGGCCATCTCCGCGATGACCTCGGGATTGCGAACAAAGTAGAGCTCAGGCTTGGCCGCCACGATCGCGCTGATCTCGCTGTCCGCAGCCGACATCCCCTCGAAATCCCGCAACCTGACCCGCAGGGGCTGTGCCTCCATCTGGATCGTCGCAACAACACTGTCGTTCCATCTGCCCCTGCGCGCCTGGGCCACCGCCTCCGCGAGGGCTGCGGACGCTCCGGCCCGGTCCCCGGCCGTCCAACGCTCCTCCGCCAGCGCCAAGTAGGCGCGCCCGAGAATCTGGTAGTCTGGAAATTCCCCGGCGTTGTCGGTCAACTGGCGGGCCAGTTGCACGGCCTCAGTACCCCGGCCTTCGGCGATCGCAGCGTTAGTCTTCGCGTACAGCTCGTTCCGTGCCTTTTGGCTGTCGACACAGCCGCCGAGGAGCAAACTCAAGATCATAGCGCCACAGAAGGCCCGCATCCCACCCCCCCCATCAAGAAGAAGAGGCTATTTGGACCGACCGCGGAACATGCGTCAATTCGTCTCTTTTCCCTGTCGAAACCGACCTGGCGGGCTCAGCCCTCGCCCTCCTCCTGGCGCTTGGCGCGCAGGCGGTCCCAGTACTCCAGGCGCTTGGCCACCTCCCGCTCGAAGCCGCGCTCGACCGGCCGGTAGAAGCGCTGCCGGGCCATGCCGTCGGGGAAGTAGTTCTGCCCGGAGAAGCCTTCCTCGGTGTCGTGGTCGTAGGCGTAGCCCTTGCCGTAGCCCAGACCCTTCATCAGCTTGGTCGGGGCGTTGAGGATGTGCATGGGTGGCATGAGCGAGCCCGTCTCCTTGGCCGCCCGGTTGGCCGCGCCGATCGCCTTGTAGGCGGCGTTCGATTTCGGCGCGGTGGCCAGATAGATCACCACCTGCGCCAGGGCCAGCTCGCCCTCCGGACTGCCGAGCCGCTCGTAGGTCTGCCAGCCCGCCAGGGCCTGCGGCAGGGCCTGGGGATCGGCCATCCCGACGTCCTCGACGGCGAAGCGCGTCATCCGGCGAGCGATGTACTCCGGATCTTCGCCGCCGGCCAGCATGCGGGCGAACCAGTAGAGGGCGGCGTCGCAGTCCGAGCCGCGCAGCGACTTGTGCAGCGCCGAGATGAGGTTGTAGTGCCCCTCCTGGCTCTTGTCGTAGAGCGGCGCCCGGCGCTGCACCACCTCGGCCAGCCGGTCCGGGCCGATGCGCTGGTCCGGGGCGAGCTGGGACAGCTCCTCGGCGAGGTTGAGCAGGAAGCGGCCGTCGCCGTCCGCCATGGCCAGCAGGGCGGTGCGCGCCTCCGGCTCCAGCGGCAGCGGCCGGCCCATCACCTGCTCGGCCCGGGCCAGCAGCTCCTCCAGGGCCGCCTCGTCCAGCCGGCGCAGCACCAGCACCTGACAGCGGGAGAGCAGCGCCCCGTTGAGCTCGAAGGAGGGGTTCTCGGTGGTGGCGCCGATCAGCACCACCGTGCCGTCCTCGACGTAGGGCAGGAAACCATCCTGCTGGGCCCGGTTGAAGCGGTGGATCTCGTCGACGAACAGCAGGGTCCCTTGCCCGCCGGCCCGGCGCGCCTTGGCCCTGTCGAAGACCTTGCGCAGGTCGGCCACCCCCGAGAAGACCGCCGACAGCGGCTCGAAGGCGAGGTCGGTCGCCTCCGCCAGCAGGCGGGCGATGGTGGTCTTGCCGCAGCCCGGCGGCCCCCAGAGGATCATCGACGCCAGGCGGTGCTGCGCCACCATCCGGCCGATGGGCGCGGAGGGCGCCAGCAGGTGATCCTGCCCCACCACCTCGGACAGCCGCCTGGGCCGCAGCCGGTCGGCGAGCGGGCGCGGCGCGGACGCTTCGAAAAGGCTCATGCCCTCAGTCTTGCACCCGGTCGGGCAGCGCCGCCAAGGCCTCGTGCAGACGCAGGGCGATGTCGGCCGGCTCCAGATCCGCGAGCTCGGCGGCGGGCACGACCGGGCCGAAGACGAGGCGCAGCGGCGTCACCTTCGGAAAGGAAGCGGTCCGAGGCATGGCCTCGAAGGTGCCGGAGATCCGCACCGGCATCGCGGCGACCGGCGCCCGCTTCAGCAGGTGGCCGACGCCGGACTGGAAGCGCTGCAGGCCACCGTCCGGCGAGCGCCAGGACTCCGGGAACCACACCAGCCGATCACCGCGCTCCAGGGTCTCGATGCCGTAGGCCAGCGTGGTCGCCGGGCGGCGCTCGTCGACCGGAAAGATCCGGGCGGCCCGCGAGATCGCCCGCAGCAGGCCGTTGGCGAAGAGGCGGGTGCGCTCGCCCGACCAGCGCAGCCGTTCGAGCTGCGACTTCGGCAGGGCCGCGGCGATCACCAGCGGGTCGAGGTCGCTCAGGTGGTTGGCGACGAAGAGCAGCGGCCCCTCGGGCACGGCCCGCAGATGCTCCTCCCCCTCGATCTTCAGCCGGTAGGGGCCGCGGAAGAGCCAGCGGTTGAGCCAGTAGAGCACCGTGCCGAGGGCCTTCTCGCCGGCGGTGCGCGGCGCCAGCCAGCGGCGGTCCGCCTCGGTGAGGGAGGGGTTGAGATCACCCGGCGCGCGGCCCTCGCCGGACTCGGCGTGGCTGGCGGCCAGTTCCAGCAGCTCGCGCACCGAGCCGACGTTCGCCACCTCCTCCTGGCTGAAGGAGAGGCCGAAGCGCTGCTCGATCTCCAGGCCGAGGTTGACCCATTCGAGGGAGTCGATGCCCAGGTCGAGCTGCGGCGAGGCGTCGGGGTGGACCCCCTTGTCGGGATAGCGCTCCTGCAGCAGAGCGTAGAGCTCGCCCAGGGGCGGCCGGGCCAGCAGCGCCTCGTCCTCGGCACTCAGCGCCTCGGCCTTGCGCGGCGCCAGCCCCCGCTTCGTGCGGTCGTAGATGTCCGGCAGCAGGAAGCGCTGGTACTTGCCCAGCCGGGTGCGCGGCAGCGGCTCGCGGATCAGCACGAAGCCGCTCAGGCGCTGGTAGGGCGCCAGCCTCTGCCCGGCCTCGCCGAGAGCCGCCCGGATGGTCGGCTCGACCTGGCCGCTCGATCCGGCGGAGACCTGCGCCATGTTCGGCCGCACCAGGCCCACCAGGTTGCCGCTCTGCTCGGTGACCGCGATCTCCTCGATCAGCGGGTTCTGGGCGTAGACCTTCTCGATCTCCTCGGGGAAGACGTTCTTGCCGCCGCCCAGGACGATCATCTCCTTCACCCGGCCGTGGATGAAGACGAAGCCGTCCTCGTCGATGGAGCCCAGATCGCCGGTGCGGAACCAGCCGTCCGCGGTGAAGGCGGTTTCGTTGGCCTCGGGGTTGTTGCGGTAGCCTTCGAAGATCGACGGCCCCTTCGCCTGCAGCTCGCCGATGCCCTGCTCGTCCGGCTCGCCGACGCGCACCTGCATGCCCGACAGCGGCCGGCCCTCGCTGCCGATCTTCTTGGCCTTGCCGGGCGGGCCGTTGTTGGTGAGCACCGAGGCGGTCTCGGCCAGCCCCCAGCCGCTGCGCACGTCCCAGCCCAGGGCCTCCAGCCGCCAGACCAGCGCCGGCTCGAAGCGCGCGCCGCCCGACGCCATGAGCCAGAGGTCGGGGGCCAGCCGCCGCCGCAGACCGCGAAACAGCGGCACGCCGAGCCGGATCCCGCGGGCGGTGCAGGCTTTCGAAAGGTCACGCAGCAGGGTGAAGGCCTTGTAGGGCAGCCAGCCGGCCTGCCGCACCTGCCGCTCGATGCCGTCGGCCAGCGCCTGGTAGAGCCGCGGCACGGCCAGCAGGGTCGTCACCCGCCCCACCTTCAGGGCCGTGGTCACCTGTGGCCCCGACACCCCTTCCGGCAGGACCAGGGTGGCCCGCGCCGCCAAGGCGGTCAGCAGCCCGATGGTCAGGGGGTAGACGTGGTGGAAGGGCAGCGGCAGCAGCACCCGGTCGTCCGGGGTCACCACCCGCTGGGCCGCCATGGCGCCGACGTTGTGCAGGACGTTGCGGTGGCTCAGGGTGAAGCTCTTCGGCGTGCCGGTGGTCCCGGAGGTGTAGACCAGCATCTGCGGCGCCTCGGCATCGAGCGCCGGAAGGTCCGCCGCCGGCGCCTCCGCCAGCAAAGAGCGCCAGGAGCGCTGCCCCTCGTCGGCCAACCCGGCCAGGAGGTAGTGCCGGCGGCCGTCCGCGCCGGGGAGGTCGAGCAGCTGCGCCAGGTGCTTCGCCGAGGCGAAAGCGTGCGTCGCACCGCTCTCCGGCACCAGCACGACCAGTTCCTCGACGCTGGAGAGGTCGTCCAGGGCCACCGCGAGGGCGCCGAGAACACCAAGCGCCAGCCGGACGACGACCCAGTCGAGCCCGTTGGGGCCGACCAGCAGCACGACGGTGCCCGCGCCCACGCCCTCCGCGCGCAGGCCTGCGGCCAGCCGCACGACCAGCCGGTTCAGTTCGGCGTAGCTGGTGGTCTGCGCCTCCTCTCCGTGCAGGGTGACCAGGGCGTCGCGCTCGCCCTCGACGGCGAGATCGCGCACCAGATCGGCGAGAGTGGCATCTTCGGCCGGAATCCAGGGCTGGCCCGCTTCGATCATCCGCTTCCCTTCGAGGTCCGGCAGGTGATCGCCGCGCCCGTCCTAAAGTTCCTGCTCGATACGCTCCATGTCTTCGTCGGAGAGGCCGAAATGATGGCCGATCTCATGGATGAGCACGTGGCGGACGATCCGGCCCAGATCCTCCTCGGTCTCGCACCAGTAGTCGAGGATGGCGCGGCGATAGAGGAAGATCATGTCGAGGTCCTGCGCCTGCCCGAGGCCGCTCTTCCGCGACAGGTCGACCCCGCGGTAGAGCCCCAGCAGGTCGAAGGGCGACTCCAGGTCCAGCTCCTCGACGGTCTCGTCGTCCGGGAAGTCGTCGACCTTGACGACGACGTCGGCCGCGTGCCGCCGGAGCGCCGGCGGGATGGCGGTCATCGCCTCGCGCGCCATCGCCTCGATGTCCGTGAGGCTTGGGGGTGCGCCGTAGCCGTGCAGGGCGTCGTTCTCCATGGGCATCACGCGGCGAGCAAGCAGCATGGGTCCTGGTCCTTCTTGATCGCGACCGCTGACGGCGCGAGCTTTGAGCCGAAGGCGCGACGCGTCCACCGCAGGACACGGTTCGACGAGGAGGATCCCTTGCCCGAGAAGCTCACTGGCCCGGCCCGCCGGTCCGCCCTCGCCCGTCTCGACGGCTGGCGGGAGGTGGAAGGCCGCGATGCGATCAACAAGTCGTACAGATTCCGGTCCTTCGGCGAAGCCTGGGCCTTCATGAGCCGCGTCGCCCTTCTGGCCGAGAAAATGGACCATCACCCCGAATGGTTCAACGTCTACGCCCGCGTCGACGTCACCTTGGCCACCCACGACGCCGGCGGCGTCACGGAACTCGACGTGAAGATGGCCGAGGCGATGGACCGCTTTGCGGCCACGCGCTGAGCGCTCAGCCGACCCGGCGCAGCGGCTGCTCCGGCAGGAAGGCCTCTTCCATCTCCTGCTCCGGCAGGGCGCTCGGCATCCCCCGCTCCTTGCGCGGGGTACGCCCGAAGAAGTCGCGGTAGCACTTGGAGAAGTGGGAGGCCGAGACGAAGCCGCAGGCCAGCGCCACGTCGATGACGCTCATATTGGTCTGCAGCAGCAGCAGCCGGGCGCGGTTGAGGCGGAGTTCGAGGTAGTAGCGCGCCGGCGAGCGGTTGAGGTACTTGCGGAAGAGCCGCTCGAGCTGCCGGGTCGACAGGCCGACCTGCCGCGCCAGCGACGCGCGGGACAGCGGCTCCTCCAGGTGCTTCTCCATCACCTCGATCACCGACAGCAGCTTCGGGTGCCGCACGCCGAGGCGGGCCGGCAGGCTCATGCGCTGGTGGTCGTGCTGGTCACGGATGCGCTCGTGCATGAACTGGTCGGCGACCGCGGCGGCCAGCTCATGCCCGTGCTGCAGGGCGATGACGTTGAGCATCATGTCGAGCGCCGCCGTGCCGCCGGCACAGGTGAAGCGCTTGCGGTCGATCTCGAAGAGCTCGTTGGTGACGTCGAGCTGCGGAAACTCCTCGACGAAGCCGGCGAGGTTCTCCCAGTGGATGGTGCAGGAGTGTCCGTCCAGCAGGCCGGCCTTCGCCAGCACGTGCGCGGCGGTGCAGATGCCGCCGATGTCGGCGCCCTGCCGGTCCATGCGGCGCAGCCAGTTGAACAGCCGCTTGTCGTCCACCTTCTGCACGTCGATGCCGCCGCACAGGGCGACCGTATGCAGCCTCGCCGCCGCCTCGAGGTCACCGTCCGGCTGCAGGACGAGACCATTCGACGCGGCCACCGGCTTGCCGTCGATCGAGAAGATCGGCCAGGCATAGAGGGACTTGCCGCTCTGGCGGTTGGCCAGGCGCAGCGATTCCACGACGAGACTGAAGGCGATCATCGAAAAGCGCGGCAGAAGAACGAAGCCGATCTTCTGCGGAAACTCGCGCGGCACCGAGCCGAGCATGGCCGAAACCCCAAGGTACGGAGGCTGCTGGAGCGTCCCAGTGACGATCCGATGACCGATCATTTTGCACAGGCGACCATGTCGCGAAAGGGAAAGTAGCGGCCGGCAAAGCCAAAGCCCCACCGGCCCCGGCACGGCGATCTAGCGGTTGATTCGGGGCGCTGGCCCGTGCGACCGCTGAGCGCCTCGGCAAGGCGCCGGACCGTCGTCCCCGACCGCCGTCGCCCGACCGCTCTTCGTTCTGGAATCCATGCCTCATGGCCGCGCGCTATTCCATCTGGTCCCTGATCCGCAACGCGGCCCGCCACCACGAGGACTGGCCCGAGGCCTGGCGCTCGCCGGAGCCCAAGCCGGCCTACGACGTGGTCATCGTCGGCGGCGGCGGGCACGGCCTCGCCACCGCCTATTACCTCGCCAAGGAGCACGGCATCACCGACGTGGCGGTCATCGAGCGGGGCTGGCTCGGCGGCGGCAACACCGGGCGCAACACCACCATCGTCCGCTCCAACTACCTCTGGGACGAGTCCGCGCAGCTGTACGAGCACGCGCTGAAGCTGTGGGAAGGCCTGAGCCAGGACCTGAACTACAACGTGATGTTCAGCCAGCGCGGCGTGCTGAACCTGGCACACAACCAGCACGACCTGAGGGAATTGCAGCGGCGCATCCACGCCAACCGGCTGAACGGCGTCGACTCGGAGTTCCTCGACGCGCAGCAGGTGAAGGCCTTCTGCCCCGCCATCGACCTGCGCGGCGGCGGCCGCTACCCGGTGCTGGGGGCGACGCTGCAGCGCCGCGGCGGCACGGCGCGGCACGACGCCGTCGCCTGGGGCTACGCCCGCGCCGCCGACTCCCGCGGGATCGACATCATCCAGCAGTGCCCCGTGCAGGGTTTCCGCATCGAGGGCGGCCGGGTGACCGGCGTCGAGACCGCCAGAGGCACGATCGCGGCGAGGAAGGTGGGCATCGTCACCGCCGGCCACTCCGGGGTCATGGCCGGCCTGGCGGGCTTCCGCCTGCCGGTGCAGTCGCACCCGCTGCAGGCCCTGGTGAGCGAGCCGGTGAAGCCGGCGATCAACTGCGTGGTCATGTCCAACGCGGTCCACGCCTACATCAGCCAGTCCGACAAGGGCGAACTGGTGATCGGCGCGGGGGTCGACAAATACATCGGCTACGGCCAGCGCGGTTCCCTGCCCGTCACCGAGGAGACGCTGGCCGCCATCTGCGAACTGTTCCCGCAGTTCCGCCGCATGCGCATGCTCCGCCAGTGGGGCGGCATCGTCGACACCTGTCCCGACGCCAGCCCCATCATCTCGAAGACGCCGGTGGAGAACCTCTTCATCAACTGCGGCTGGGGGACCGGCGGCTTCAAGGCGACCCCCGGCTCGGGCTGGGTCTTCGCGCACACGATCGCCACCGGCGAGCCGCATCCCCTCAACGCGGCCTTCGCCCTCGACCGCTTCCGCACCGGCTATCTCATCGACGAACACGGCGCCGCCGCCGTGGCGCACTGACCGGACCCGCCCGCCATGCTGCTGATCCCCTGCCCCCACTGCGGCGAACGCGCCGAAGTCGAGTTCTCCTACGGCGGCGAAGCCCACATCGCCCGTCCGGCCGATCCGGCTGCGCTCGACGACGCCGCCTGGGGCGAATACCTCTTCCTGCGCGACAACCCCAAGGGGGTGATGGCGGAGCGCTGGGTGCACGCCCACGGCTGCCGGCGCTGGTTCAACCTGCTGCGCGACACGCTGACCTACGAGATCCTGGGCAGCTATCCCATGGGGGCGCCGCGGCCGGCCGCCCCCGACACGCGCTACATCTGACCCGAAGGACGACCTGCCTTGCCCTCCTCGTCCGCCCAGGCCTTCCGCCTCTCCCACGGCGGCCTGATCGACCGCGCGCGCCGGCTGCGCTTCCGCTTCGACGGCCGAGACTACGAAGGCCATCCCGGCGACACCCTCGCCTCCGCGCTGCTGGCCAACGGCGTCCATCTCGTCGGCCGGTCGTTCAAGTACCACCGCCCCCGGGGCATCGTCTCAGCCGGTGCCGAGGAACCCAACGCCCTGGTGCAGGTCGGCAATGACCCCCGCACCGATCCCAACTGGCGGGCGACGCAGACCACGCTCTACGACGGCCTGACCGCCGAGCCGCAGAACTGCTGGCCGTCGCTGCGCGCCGACGTCGGCGCGGCCAACGGCCTGCTCTCCGGCCTCTTCCCCGCCGGCTTCTACTACAAGACCTTCATGTGGCCGGCCTCCCTCTGGATGCGCTACGAGGAGGTGATCCGCCGGGCCGCCGGGCTCGGCAGGGCGCCCCGCCTGCCCGACCCCGACCATTACGACAAGACCTACGCCCACTGCGACGTGCTGGTGATCGGCGCCGGCCCGGCCGGGCTGGCCGCGGCGCTGACGGCGAGCGCGACGGGCGCCCGGGTGATCCTTGTGGAACAGGACGACATGGCCGGCGGCGACCTGCTCGCCACCGCGGCGGAGGAGACGATCGACGGCAAGGCGCCCCTCGCCTGGCTGGCGGAGGCCACCACGGCGCTGGAGGATCGCCCCAACGTCCGGATCCTCACCAGCACCCAGTGCTTCGCCTGGTACGACCACAACTTCCTGGGCCTGATCGAGCGGCTGACCGACCATCAGTCGCCCGGCGAGCGTCGGCCGGGGCACCCCCGCCAGCGGCTGTGGAAGGTGCGGGCGAAGCAGGTGGTCCTGGCGAGCGGCGCGATCGAGCGGCCGCTGGTGTTCCGCGACAACGACCGGCCGGGCGTCATGCTCGCCCACGCCGCCGAGGTCTACCTGCGCCGCTACGCCGTGAAGCCGGGCGGCCGGGCCGTCGTCTGCACCAACAACGACAGCGGCTACGGCGCGGCGCTGGCCCTGCACGAGGCGGGCGTCACCGTCGCCGCCGTGGCCGACCTGCGCGAGGAGCCGTCGGGCCCGCTGACCGACAAGGCCCGCGCCGCGGGCCTGCCCGTCCGGGCGGGCACGGCTGTCATCGCCACCAAGGGGCGCCTGCGGGTGTCGGGCGCCCTGCTGGCAGCGCTGTCGGCCGACGGGCGGACGCTGCGCGGAAGCCCCGAAAGCGTCGACTGCGACCTGCTGCTGTCCTCGGGGGGCTGGACCCCCAGCGTGCACCTGCACAGCCAGGCGAAGGGCCCCATCGTCTGGGACGAGGCCCTGTCCTGCTTCAGGCCGGACGCCAGGATGCCGAAGGGCCGTTTCGTGGCGGGCGCCGCCAACGGTACCTTCGGCCTGGGCGCCTGCCTCGCCGAGGGCCAGGCCGTCGGCGCCAGGGCAGCCGCCGCTGCCGGTTTCGCCGTCGCCGAGGCAGCCGCCCCGCAGGCCGACGACCGAGGCTTCCTGCCGATCCGGCCGCTCTTCCTGGTGCCCGCGGACAAGCCGCTGGGCCGCGGCGGCAAGCACTTCGTCGACCAGCAGAACGACGTCACCGCCGCCGACCTGAAGCTGGCGGTCCGCGAGGGCTACCGCTCGGTCGAGCACGTCAAGCGCTACACCACCACCGGCATGGGCACCGACCAGGGCAAGACCGGCAACGTCAACGCGCTGGGCATCGTCGCCGAGACCCTCGGCCGGCCGCTGCCGGAGATCGGCGTGACCACCTTCCGGCCGCCCTACACGCCGGTCACCTTCGGCATCTTCGCCGGGCGCGACGTCGACGACCTGCTGGACCCGGTGCGCACCACGCCGATGCACGCCTGGCACAGCGCCCACGGCGCGCTCTTCGAGGATGTCGGCCAGTGGAAGCGGGCCTGGTACTACCCGCGCGCGGGCGAGGATCTGCACGCCGCCGTCAACCGCGAGGTCAAGGCCGTGCGCGACAGCGTCGGCATCCTCGACGCCTCGACCCTGGGCAAGATCGACATCCAGGGCCGCGACGCCGCGACCTTCCTCAACCGCATCTACACCAACGCCTGGTCCAAGCTGGAGGTCGGGCGCTGCCGCTACGGCCTGATGCTCAAGGAAGACGGCATGGTGATGGACGACGGCGTCACCGCGCGGCTCGGCGAGCATCGCTTCCTGATGCACACCACCACGGGCAACGCCGCACCCGTCCTGGCGCACCTGGAGGAATGGCTGCAGACCGAGTGGCCGGACCTGGAAGTCTTCCTGACTTCGGTGACGGAGCAGTTCGCCACCGTCACCCTGTCCGGCCCCAACGCCCGCCACGTGCTGGCGGCCATGACCGACATGAACCTGTCGTCGAACGCCCTGCCCCACATGGGCGTGGCCGAGGGCATCGTGGCCGGCGTGCGCGCCCGCGTCTTCCGCATCTCCTTCACCGGTGAACTCTCCTTCGAGGTGAACGTCCCGGCCAGCGCCGGCCTGGCGGTGTGGGAGGCGGCGATGCGCGCCGGCGCCCGCTGGGGCATCACGCCCTACGGTACCGAGGCGATGCACGTGCTGCGCGCCGAGAAGGGCTTCATCATCGTCGGCCAGGAGACCGACGGCTCGGTCACGCCGCTCGACCTGGGCATGGACTGGGCCGTGTCCAAGCAGAAGGACTTCATCGGCAAGCGGTCCCTCACCCGCAGCGACATGGGCAAGGCGGACCGCAAGCAGCTGGTGGGCCTGCTGACCGAGGATCCGCGCGAGGTCCTGCCGGAAGGCGCCCAGCTCGTGGAGCAGCGGGGCGGTACGCCGCCGCTGCCGATGATCGGCCACGTCACCTCCAGCTACTGGAGCCCGAACGTCGGCCACTCCATCGCGCTCGCCCTGGTCAAGGGCGGCCGGGCGCGGCTGGGCCAGACGGTCTATGCGCCGCTCGCCCGGCGCACCGTCGCCTGCCGGGTCGTCGAGCCGGTGTTCTTCGACAAGGAAGGGGAGCGTCTGCGTGCTTGAGGCCTACCTGCGGACCAGCCCGCTGGCCCACCTGAACACGGCCGCGCCGGGCGCCGAGGCACGCCGGCCCGACGATGGCATCGCGCTGCGCGAGCTGCCCTTCCCGACGGTGGCGGACCTGCGCTGCCGCGCCGAGGCGGACCTGATCGCCCGGCTTGGGCCGGCGCTGGGGTTCGACGCCGCCCCGTCCCTCGGCGAGAGCCGCGGGAACGGCGAGGCGACTCTCGCCCGGCTCGGCCCCGACGAGTGGTGGCTGATCGCCGGCGAGAACCGCGGCGACCTGATCGAAGCGGCTCGCGCGGCGCTGGACGGGGTGGCGGCCGCCGTGACCGAGATCGGCGAGGGTCTCTGCGCCATCGAAGCCTCCGGCCCGCGGGTCTGGGACCTGCTGGCCAAGGGCTGCCCGCTGGACCTCGACGCGGAGCGGCTTGCGGTCGGCCGCTGCGCCCAGAGCCTGCTGAGCAAGGCCGACCTCTTCCTGCTGCGCCGGCCGGACCTCGACGGCACGCCCTGCCTGCTGCTGATCGTCCGCCGATCCTTCGCGGATTACGCCTGGCGCTGGCTGGCCTCCGCCGCGCAGGAGTACGGACTTACTCTGCTGCGTTGATCGCTTGGCACCGCGAAACCTACCACAGGTCGATTTGAACGGACGATAACCGGTTAAAATGGAATTCCCGACACACTCGTGGTAAGAGTGGAGCGTGATCCACCTCACCCGAGGCTGCGGTTCATGGCCACCTTCACCGGCACGAGCACTGCGGACAGCATCACACCGTCGGGCATCAGCGCCGGCGTCGTGGTCTCCCCACCGGGGTCCACGCTTTCGGGCGACGACACGCTGCTCGGGCTGGAGGGGGACGACGTCCTCGACGGCGGTGCCGGCAACGACGTGATCGACGGCGGCAGCGGTGCCGACGCCATGACCGGCGGCACCGGCGACGACCGCTTCCTGGTCGACGACAGCGGCGACCAGGTGTTCGAGAACGCCGGCGAGGGCCTCTCCGACACGGTGGTCGCCAGCATCGCCCAGGTGCTGAGCGCCAACGTCGAGCGGCTGACCCTGGTGGGTCTGGCCGACCTCGCCGGCACCGGCAACGCCGAGGCCAACATCATCAACGGCAACGGCGGCGCCAACAGCCTGAGCGGCCTGGAGGGCGACGACCGGCTGCTGGGCAACGACGGCGACGACGTGCTCGACGGCGGTGCCGGGGCCGACCTCCTGATCGGCGGCGCCGGCAACGACCGTTACCTGATCGACAACGCCTTCGACAGCGTGCGGGAATACGCCGGCGGGGGCACGGCCGACACGGTCGTCTCCACCGTCAGCTACCACCTGTCGGACGAAGTCGAGCGCCTGACGCTGCTCGGGACGTCCAACCTCTCCGGCACGGGCAACAACGGCGCCAACGTCATCACCGGCAACAGCGGCGCCAACAGCCTGAGCGGGCTCGGCGGCGACGACCGGCTGAACGGCGCGGCGGGCGATGACCTGCTCGACGGCGGCACGGGCGTCGACATCATGAGCGGCGGCACAGGCGACGACCGCTACCTCGTCGACGACGCTGCCGACGCCGTGATCGAGAACGCCGGCGAGGGCGATGCCGACACCGTCTGGGCGACCGTCAGCTACAGTCTCGCACCTCGGGCACTGCCGGGCGGATCGATCGCCGGCGCGGAGGTCGAGCGCCTGACGCTGCTGGGAATCGCAAACCTGAACGGCACCGGCAATGCCGGAGCCAACATCATCTACGGCAACGGCGGCGCCAACAGCCTGAGCGGGCTCGGCGGCGACGACCGGCTGCTGGGCAACGACGGCGACGACATACTCGACGGCGGCACAGGTACGGACATCCTGATCGGCGGTCTCGGCGACGACGTCCTCGACGGCGGCACAGGTACCGACATCCTGATGGGCGGTGCCGGCGACGACCGCTACCTCGTCGACAACCGCTTCGACAGCGTGCGGGAGAACGCGCGCGAAGGCACCGCCGACATTGTCCTGGCGAGCATCTCCTGGACCCTCCAGACGGACGTCGAACGCCTTACCCTGCTCGGGACCGCCTTTAGAGGCACCGGCAACGCCAAGAGCAACATCATCACAGGCAACAGCGAGGCAAACTACCTGTACGGCCTCGCCGGCAACGACCGGCTGAACGGCGGTGCAGGCGACGACCGCCTCGACGGCGGCTTTAACGTCGACATCATGACCGGTGGCACCGGCGACGACCTCTACATCATTTCCTATGATGCCCTCGATGCTGTGATCGAGTACGCCGGAGAAGGTACAGACACCGTCGTCGCGGACGTCAGCTACAGTCTTGCGCCCCGGGTGCTGCCCGGCGGGCTGGTATCGGGTGCCAACGTCGAGAATCTGAAGCTCAGCGATTTGGAATACGGAGGTATCGAAGGAACCGGGAACGACCTGGACAACACCATCACCGGCAATGGCCTCGAAAACAGCCTCAACGGGGGCGCCGGCAACGATCTGTTGATCGGCGGCTATGGCATGGGCACGGACAGGGACAAGTTGGACGGCGGCCCAGGCGCCGACATCATGGTCGGTGGCGGGGGCGACGATCTCTACTACATCGACGACCTCGACGATGCGGCGATCGAGTACGCCGGAGAAGGTACAGACACGGTCTTCTCGGTCATCACCTACAGCCTCGAAGCCCGAATGCTTCCCGACGGCCTCATCGCGGGCGTCAACATCGAGCGCCTGACGCTGACGGGCGCAGCCGACATCGACGGCACCGGCAACGACGAAGACAACCTGATCAACGGCAACAGCGGCAGCAACAAACTGTATGGCCTCGCAGGGAACGACAGGCTGGTGGGGGACGGCGGTGACGACGTGCTCGACGGCGGTGCCGGCTTGGACGAGATGGCCGGTGGACTCGGCGACGATCGCTACCTGTGCGACGTCAGGGACCGTGTCATCGAATCCGCCGGCGAAGGCAGTGCGGATACGGTCAACTCGACCGTGGATTTCACTCTGCCTGGCAACGTCGAGCGCCTGACGCTGCTCGGGACGGCGAAGCTCGACGGCATCGGCAATGGCGAAGCCAACGTCATCAACGGCAACGTCGCTGCCAACACCCTCAGCGGCTTGGACGGCGAGGATCGCCTTGTCGGCGGGGGCGGAGATGACCGCCTCGACGGCGGTGCCGATGACGATGTCCTGGTCGGGGGCGCCGGGAACGACGTCTTCGTGTTCGATAGCGGCTCCGGCATTGATCGGGTGAACGACTTCGACGCCGATCCCACGGGCGGCCAGGACCTCATCGACGTCTCGGCCTTCGCCTGGACCAGCTTCAGCGAAATGATCTCGGCGGGGACTACGATCACGGACGAAGGCAACAAGGCGGTGATCGACTTCGGCGGCAGCACCGCCGCGGTCGAGGTGGCAGGCGTCGCTGCCGCCGACCTCACCGAGGACGACTTCCTTTTCGCCTGACGCTTTCACTCCTGACGATGAAGTCGGCAGGGCCATTATTCATGGTTGTGCATTCCTGTCTTTTAGAAGCACTAAATTGAAAGCTTAACACGATCTTGCTAGAGGTGAGGCCGTTCAGCTTCACGAGGCACCTCTTCATGGCCACCTTCACCGGCACGAGCACTGCGGACAGCATCACACCGTCGGGCATCAGCGCCGGCGTCGTGGTCTCCCCACCGGGGTCCACGCTTTCGGGCGACGACACGCTGCTCGGGCTGGAGGGGGACGACGTCCTCGACGGCGGTGCCGGCAACGACGTGATCGACGGCGGCAGCGGTGCCGACGCCATGACCGGCGGCACCGGCGACGACCGCTTCCTGGTCGACGACAGCGGCGACCAGGTGTTCGAGAACGCCGGCACGAGCTTCTCCGAGGCAGACGGGGACACGACGATCGACTTCGGCGGCAGCGGTGCTCTGGTCGTCCTCCAGGGCGTCGCTGCCGCCGACCTCACGGAGGACGACTTCATCTTCGCCTGACCCCCTCTAGCCGCGGCTGCATCCATCACCGCCGTGTGCAGCCGGGACTGGCGATCACGGCCCTAACCGCCTCCGCGGACGGCGCCCGGCTTTGCGGCTATTCTCGCCTGCATGTCCCGCTCCGAGCGCCTTCTCGCCCTGCTGCAGGTCCTGCGCCGCCACCGGCGGCCGGTGAGCGGGCGAACGCTGGCCGAAGAGCTGGGCGTCAGCCTGCGCACGCTCTACCGCGACATCGCCAGCCTGCAGGCCCAGGGTGCGGCGATCGAGGGCGAGGCGGGCCTCGGCTACGTCCTGCGGCCGGGCTTCACGCTGCCGCCGCTGATGTTCTCCCCCGAGGAGATCGAGGCGCTGGTGCTGGGGGCCAGGTGGGTGTCGGAGCGTGCCGACGACGAGCTGGCGCAGGCGGCGGACGACGCCTTGGCGAAGATCGCCGCCGTCCTGCCGGGCGGCCTGCGGGACCGGATCGAGACCTCCCCGCTGCTGGTCGGCCCCGCCGAGGCCCACCAAGCCGCCGCGGAAGAGCGGCTGGCCGTCGTCCGTCAGGCGATCCACGACCAGAGCAAGCTCCGCATCGCCTACCGGGACGCCGAGGGCATGCCCTCCGAGCGCACGGTCTGGCCCTTCGCCCTCGGCTTCTTCGACCGGGCCCGCGTGCTGATCGCCTGGTGCGAGCTGCGACAAGCCTTCCGGCACTTCCGCCTCGATCGCATCGCCGGGCTGGAGATCGGCGGACGCTACCCGCGCAGCCGGCTGGCCCTGCTGAGCGACTGGCGCGCGCAGGAGCGCGTGGCGCCGCCGCCATGACCGCTGCTGCCGGAATCTGACAGTGGTGCCGCCTAGGGTCCGGGCGTCTCCAACCTTCCTCGGAACCAGGACCATGAAACCGGAAACGACCTACCTCCTCCTCTACGTCGAGGACACGCGCCGGAGCCGCGACTTCTATGCCGACCTCTTCGGCCTGCAGGCGATCGAGGCTTCCGAGGGCTTCGTCCTCTTCATCCTCGACGGCGGCCTGCGGCTCGGCCTCTGGGCGCGCCGGGCGGTGACGCCGGCCGCCGGCATGACCGGCGGCGGAACGGAGCTGGCACTGGCGGTCGGCGAGGCGGCGGCGGTCGACACCCTGCACGCCGACTGGGCCAGCCGCGGCCTGCCGATCCTGCAGCCGCCGGCGACCCTGGAGTTCGGCCGCACCTTCGTCGCGGCCGACCCCGACGGTCACCGCCTCCGCATCTTCGCGCCCGGCTGACGGCGCCTCAGCGGGCGTCGTGGAAGATGATGCCCAGCGTGGTGCGGCGGCCGGCACGCAGGGTGCTGACGCCGTGGCGCAGGGTGACGCGGAACCAGCCCCGGGCGCCACGCACCGGCCGCTGGTTCACGGCGAAGACGGCAGCGTCACCCCGGCGCAGGGGCACCACCTCGGCCCGCGACTGGCTGCGCGGCTTCTGCTCGGTCAGGACGAACTCGCCGCCCTCGAAGTCCTCGCCCGGCTCGTTCAGCAGGACCACCGCCTGCAGCGGGAAGTGGATGTCGCCATAGAGATCCTGGTGCAGACGGTTGTAGTCGCCCGGCCCATAGCGCAGCAGCAATGGCGTCGGGCGGCGCTGTCCGGCGGCATGGCAGGCGACGGTGAAGTCGCGCAGGTCGGCGGGGAAGCGGTGGTCGAGTTCCAGGGCCGCCGCCCAGCCGTTGGCGACCTCTGCAAGGGGCGGATAGAGGCCGCGGCGCAGGCGCTCGACCAGGGGCGGCAGGGGATAGGCGAAGTACTTGTACTCGCCCTGTCCGTAGCCGTGACGCGCCATGACCACGTGGGAGCGCCACCGCCCGGCGCCCTCCGCCCCAGCAGCTTCGTCCTCGAACCAGGCTTCCGCGGCGGCGCAGTCCTCCGGCCCCAGCAGGCCGGGCAGGACCGCCAAACCGCGCTCGTCCAGGGCGGCCTTGGCAGCCGGCCAGTCCACCGCCGCCAGCCGTTGCTCCAGTGCGTCTGTCATTGCGGCCTCTCCCGTCGCCCTGCCGGCAGCAGCCCGTGCAGCCAGCGCAGCGGCCGGCCGTCGATCGCAGCCAGCCCCAGGGCGATGCAGGCCATGCCGGCGAAGTGGTTCGGCTCCAGCCGCTCGTCCAGGAACAGCGTGCCCCAGAGGATGGCACCCACCGGCACCAGGAAGGTGACCAGCATGAGGTTCGTGGCGCCCGCGGTCGAGAGGATGCGGAAGTAGAGGATGTAGGCCAGCGCGGTCGCGACGACCGCCAGCGTCACCACCGCCAGCGTCACGCCGGTCCCCGGCATGGGCAGGGTCCAGGGCCGGTCGACCAGGGCGACCGCCGGCAGCAGCAGCAGGCTGGAAGCCGTCACCTGCCCCGTCGCGGTCGCCAGCGGCGAAAGGCCGAGCCCGCGGAACCGCCAGCCGAAGACGCTGCTGACGGCATAGCAGAGAGCCGCGCCGATGATCGCGAGCTGACCCAGCACGTCGGCGGAGAAGGACTCCAGCGCGGCAGCGCCGATCATCACCACCACCCCGACGAGCCCCACCAGCACGCCGAGCAGACGCAGCGGCGTCATCCGCTCGTCGTGGGTCAGGCGGTCGGCGACCACCACCGCGAAGAAGGGCGTGGTGGCGTTGAGGATCGAGGCCAACCCCGAGGCGATGTGCACCTGCCCCCAGGCGATCAGGAAGAAGGGAATCGCGTTGTTGAGCAGTCCCATGATCAGCAGCGGACGCCAGGCGGCCAGCAGCGGCGCCAGGGGCTCGCGCAGCACCACCAGCACCGCCCACAGCGTCGCCGCCGCCAGCCCTACCCGGCAGAGCACGATGGTGAGCGGCGGCAGGGCGTGCAGCGCCAGCCCGACCCAGAGGAAGGAGCTGCCCCAGATGAGAGACAGGGTCAGCAGCAGCCCCCATTCCTGTGGGCTCATGGTGCGATTGACGGCAGTCGGCATGGAAGCTCCGGCAGATGACGAAGGGACCTTACCGCCGCCTTCCGCCGTCGGCATCCCGCGCCTTGCGGCCGAACTTCGCGTCTCCGCCATTGCCGTCGGGCGGCTTTGTCCCACGTCAGGAACTACCAGCGTTCAACACCATCCGGGGGTTCCCATGATGATCACCCGCCGCCGCCTGCTCTCCGGCAGCCTCGCCGCCGTCCTCGCCACACCCGCCACCGCCGCCCTCGCCCACCACGGCTGGAGCTGGACGAGCGGCGAGCACATCGAGGTCACCGGCGTCGTCAAGGAGGCCCGCCTGGGCAACCCGCACGGCGTCCTGATCCTCGACGTCGCGGGGGAGGACTGGACCGCCGAGATCGGCCAGCTCTGGCGGAACCAGCGGGCAGGCCTGACCGACGACAAGCTGGCGCCCGGCGTCGAGCTGACGATCCTCGGCGAGCCGGCGAGCGATCCGGAAGAGCATCGGATCAAGGCCATCCGGGTGACCATCGACGGCACCCATCACGACCTGTACCCGGAGCGCATCGGCGCCTAGGGCATGGAGCTGCTGGCGGCGCTGGAGGCCTCGGGACCGGCCGCGGCCCTGCGGACCTCCCGCTGGCTCTACCCGCTGGTCAACGCCGGCCATATCCTGGGCCTCGGCCTGCTGTTCGGCGCCATCGTGCCGCTCGACCTGCGCCTGCTGGGCCTCTGGCGCAGCGTGCCGGCCCGGGCGCTGGCGCGCGTCCTGGTGCCCGTGGCGGCAACGGGCGTCGGTCTGGCGGTCGTCACCGGCCTGCTGCTCTTCTCGGTACGGCCCCTGGACTACGCGCCGGCGGGCCTGTTCCAGGCGAAGCTGGCCGTCGTCCTGCTGGCCCTGGCCAACGTCGCGCTGCTGCACCGCCTGCCTGCCTGGCGGCGCCTCGGCGACGGCCCGTCAGGCAGAGCGCTGCCGCTGGCGGCCGCCCTCTCCCTCGCCCTCTGGCTGACGGCGATCCTGCTGGGGCGGCTGCTGGCCTACCGCTGAGGCCGCCTCACATGGTCCACTTGAACTCGCCGAGCCGGCGGGTCAGCAGCGGGTTCTCCCGGTAGTCGATCGGCACGACCAGCAGCGACGGGCCCCGGTGCGCGAGGGCCTCGGCCAGGGCGGGGGCGAACTCGGCGCTGCCGCCGATCTTGCGGCCCCACCAGCCGAAGGAGCGCGCCAGCCCTTCCCAATCGGGGTTGCCGAAGGAGAGGTCGGTGTGGGTGCCGAACTCGTTGTCCTGCTTCCAGGTGATCAGGCCGTAGCCGCCGTCCTCCCACACCACGAGGGTGATGTCGGCATCCAGCCGCCGCGCCGTCTCCATCTCCTGCACGTTCATCAGGAAGTCACCGTCGCCCGCCACGCCGACGACCTTGCGGTCGGGATGGACGAGGTGCGCGGCGATCGCGCCGGGCAGCGGCATGCCCATGGAGCAGAAGCCGTTGGGGATGAGGCAGGTGTTGGGCTCGTGGCACTGGTAGTAGCGGGCGATCCACATCTTGTGGGCCCCCACCCCCGACAGCAGGATGTCCTCCGGCCCCAGCGCCTGGCGCAGGTCCCACAGCACCTTCTGGGGCCGCACCACGCCTTCGGTCCGGTCGTCGGCGTGGGCCGAGAAGTCCTCCAGCATCCGGCCGCGGATGTCGCGCTGGCCGGCGAAGTCGTAGTCCGGCACGCCATCCTCGCGGAAGCGGGCGGTCAGCGCCGCCAGGGTCTGGGCGATGTCGCCGACGCACTCGACCTGCGGATGGTACTGGCCGTCGATCTCGGCCGGCGTGAAGTCCAGGTCGACGATGGCCTTGTCGCCGCCGGGGTTCCACAGACGCGGCGGATACTCCACCAGATCATAGCCGATGGTCATGACCAGGTCCGCCTGATCGACCGCATAGGAGACGTAGTCCTTCTGCCCCAGGCCGATGGTGAAGAGGCAGTAGGGCGCGCTGCAGTCGACGGCACCCTTGCCCATGAAGGTCGAGAGCACGCCGATGCCGGTGGCCTCGCAGAACTCCCGCAGTTCGCGGCTGGCGCGGGTGCGGATGGTGCCGTTGCCGGCGATCACGATCGGCCGCCTGGCGCCGCGCAGCAGCCCATAGGCCCGCTCCAGCGACTGCGGATCGGGGCCGGAGCGGCGGAACCGCCGGGGCTCCATCGGCTCCAGGTCGCTCTCCTCCTTGGCGACGTCCTCGGGCAGCTCGATGAGGACTGCGCCGGGCTTCTCCATCCGCGCCAGCCGCACGGCCTTGCGCACGATCTCCGGGATGGTGTCGGGGTGGACGATGGACTGGGCCCACTTGGTGACCGGCCGGTACATCTCCACCACCGGCATCACCTGATGGCTCTCCTTGTGCTGGCGGGTCACCGCGGCCTGGCCTGTCACCACCAGCATCGGCGCCCGGTCCATGTTGGCATCGGCCACCCCGGTGATCAGGTTGGTGGCGCCGGGGCCGAGCGTGCCGAGGCAGACGGCGGGGTTGCCGGTCAGCCGGCCGTAGACCTCCGCCATGAAGGCCGCGCCCTGCTCGTGCCGGGTCAGCACGAAGCGGATCGACGACCCGCGCAGCGACATCATGAAGTCGGCGTTTTCCTCGCCCGGAACGCCGAAGATGTGGGTGATCCCCTCGCGCTCCAGGCAGCGCACCAGCAGGTCGGAGGCCTTGGTCATCGGCCGCAACTCCTCATTTTCGTGCCGGTCGCCAGTCTGCCCCCGCGCCGGCAGAGAGCAACCGGCGGCGGCACAGATCTGCCGCGTGGTCAGAGCGCGTCTGCCGGTTCCACGGCGAGGGTCGCCAGCGGCTGGCTCCGCCCGCGCAGCACCAGGGGACCCAGCGGCTCGACCCGCAGTCCGGGCGGCAGCGCAAGGCGGTCGAGCAGCGGCTGCGAGACCACCATGGTCCGGTTGGCACTGCGGCAGACGTCGACCAGCCGGGCAACGGTGTTGATTGTGTCGCCGACCATGGCGATCTCGCGCTTGAGGCTGCCCAGCTCCCCGACCACGACGGGACCGAGGTGCAGGCCGTAACGGAACCGCGGCTCGGTCCCGAAGCGGTGCCGGTAGGCGTCGGCGAGGGTCGTAAGGCGCCGCCGGATCTCGTCGGCGCAGCGCAGGCAGCGGGCGTCCGGCAGGCCCCGCTCGACCGTCCAGGAGATGATGATCTCGTCGCCCACGTACTTGTGGACCTCGCCCTGCCGGTCGAGGATCGGGTCGGCCATGTCGGCGTAGAGCTGGTTGAGCAGGTCCAGGAAGGCCCTGTCGCCCAGGCGCTCGGCCAGAGCCGTGGAGCCGACGAGGTCGCAGAACAGCAGGATGCGCTCCTCCCGGCGCGGCCGGTAGTAGCGGCCCATGACGAACCGGCCCAGCTCGCCCTGCCCCAGCAGCTCGGAAATCTGCATGGTGAAGGAGATCGCCAGGGTGAAGGCGATCGAGAAGCCGACTGCCCACCAGAAATCCGCCCCCAGGGTCGTGGTGGTATCGCCGGGGAAGAGCGAGAAGCCCACCTGGACGACCGCCAGGATCACCAGCAGCATGCCGGCAGCACGGGCCACCACCACGACCGCGAAAGGCCGCCGGCGCAGGCGCGAGCCCAGGGCGGTCCGGCCGCCCCAGGTCTCGATCGAGGCCAGCACGGCGGAGATCGCCAGCCCGATTCCGACGCCGCGGGCGACGCTGGTCCAGTTGTCGCCCAGCAGCAGACCGAAGAGGCCGCCGCCGACGGCCGAGAACAGCACGATCCGCAGCAGCTGCCTGAACCGCTGCCGCTGCCGCTCGGTCATCGGCGGAGCACGACCGTCAGAGATGGATCGGCCGCCCCGCCACGGCGAGAGCGGCTTCCTTGACCGCCTCGTTGAGGGTCGGATGGCCATGGAAGGACCGCGCGAGGTCTTCCGCTGAGCCGCCGAACTCCATGGCGACCACCACCTCGTGGATCAGCGTGCCGGCCTCCGGCCCCATGATGTGGGCGCCGAGGATGCGGTCGGTCCTGGCGTCGGCCAGGATCTTCACCTGACCGTCGGTGGCGTTCATGGCGCGCGCGCGCCCGTTCGCCGTGAAGGGGAACTTGCCGACCCGGTATTCGACGCCCGCCTGCTTCAGCTCCTCCTCGGTGCGGCCGACGCTGGCCACCTCGGGCCAGGTGTAGACGATGCCGGGCACGGTCTCGTAGTTGACGTGCCCGGGCAGGCCGGCCAGCCGTTCGGCCAGGGCCACGCCCTCCTCCTCCGCCTTGTGGGCCAGCATCGGGCCGGCGATCACGTCGCCGATGGCGTAGATGCCGGGCACATTGGTGGCCAGGTGCGCATCGACCTCCACCCGCCCGCGCTGGTCGAGCTTCACGCCGACGCTGTCGAGGCCCAGGCCGTCGACGTAGGGCTTGCGGCCGACGGCCACGAGCACGACGTCGCAGGCGAGCTGCTCGGCCTCGCCGCCTTTGGCAGGCTCCAGGGTGAGCACCACCTTCTTGCCGCTGGTATCGGCGCCGGTCACCTTCTTGCCGAGCTGGAAGGCCATCCCCTGCTTGCCGAGGACCCGCTGGAACCCCTTGGCGATCTCGCCGTCCATGGTCGGCACCAGACGGTCGAGGAACTCCACCACCGTGACCTTGGCGCCCAGGCGCAGCCAGACCGACCCCATCTCGAGGCCGATGTAGCCGCCGCCGACGACCACCAGGTGCTCCGGCACCTTCTCCAGCGCCAGCGCGCCGGTCGAGGAGACGATCCGCTTCTCGTCGACCGTCAGGCCCGGCAGGTCGACGTGGGTGGAGCCGGTGGCGATGACGATGCTGTCGGCCGTCACCGCCTTGCCGTCGACGTCGATCTGTCCCGGCGCGGTGATGCGGCCGGCGCCCTTGAGCCAGTCGATCTTGTGCTTCTTGAAGAGGAACTCGACGCCGCGGACGTTGGCCTCCACGACCTTGTCCTTGTGCTGCATCATGGCCGGCAGATCGAGCCCCACCTTGCCGACCTTGACCCCGAAGGCACCCAGATGGTCGCGCGCCTCCTCGAACTTCTCGGAGGCCTGCAGCAGCGCCTTGGAGGGAATGCAGCCGATGTTGAGGCAGGTGCCGCCGAGGGTGTCGCGCTTCTCGACGCAGGCGGTCTTCAGGCCGAGCTGAGCGGCGCGGATGGCGCAGACGTAGCCGCCGGGACCGCTGCCGATGACGACGACGTCGTAGTGGTTCTCGCTCATGATCGGGGCTCCTGCTCGACAAGTCGGCCGGACCTTGCCGCAATCCGCGGAGCAAGGAAAGGCGCGCCGGCGCCGCCCCGGATGCGCGAGAGAAAACGGGCCACCCACAGGGGTGGCCCGTCGCACAGGTCCCGGAGCCGCCGGCCGGCCGGGTAATCAGGAGGCTGCGGGCTGCGGCAGCCCCTGGATGTAGCCCACGGCGGCGCTGCGGCGCGAGCGGTACTTCTCGTCGACCAGGGGCGCCAGGGCCTCCTTCACCTTGTCGTGCAGGCCCTTCTCCCAGTCGCCGGGATGCTGGAAGTTGCTCATGATGTAGGAGAAGCCGTTGATGTCGTCGACCGCCTGCAGGCCTGTCGATTCGGCCCCGGCGGGGCAGGAGAGGATGCGGGACAGGCGGCCGTTGTCGACATTGAAGGCCCAGAGGAAGTTGTTGACGTGGTTGCCGCTGTCCTCGCCGACGAAGAGGGTGCGCATCCGCTCCGAGAACTTGATGTTGTCCGGGTTGGCGATGAAGTCGACGTCGGCCTTGTTGCCGACTGCGTCCGGCGTGGCCAGATCGCGGCCGACGAGTCCTTCGACCGCGCTCATGTGCACCGGCACCCACTCGCTGTCGATCGCGTCGCCGGCCAGGTCGTGCTGGCCGCCCTTCAGCGGCAGACCGTAGACGGCGCCGGCGTTGATGGCGTCGACCCTGATGGCGCTCTTGCCGTCGCTCATCGACTTGTAGATGTAGGACATGGCCATGTAGCCGACCTTGTCCCTGGCGTTGACGGTGACGCCTTCCAGCTTGCTGAAGGCCAGGGTCCCGCCGACGGTCGGCGCCCAGCGGTGGGTCTCCAGGAAGGCCGCCGCCTTCTCCATGCCGGGCTTGAACTTCACCCACTGCTGCTTGCCGCCGTAGCCGATCGCGGTGAAGCTGGCGTCCTGCGGATCGCTGGTCTTGACCTCGACGATGTCCTCGGCCGTCAGCCTGTCGGCCAGGGCCTTGATCTCATCGCTGGTCGCGTGGCCGATCTTGATCCACTTCAGATCGAAGACGCCGCCCTTGTCGAGCGCCACGCCCGGCTGTTGCGTCACCTGTGCGACGTAGAGCGTGCCGGCGGAGAGGTCGGCCGGCTTGTCGGCGACGAAGAGGAAGAGACCGCCGTTGGTCGCGTCGTCGCCCATGATGACGGTGCGCTGGTCGGGCATCACCTGGATCAGTTCATGGGAGATGCGGCCGAGGCAGTAGTGCTTCACCAGACGGCCCGTGCCGTCGGCGTTCACGATGACCTCGGGGATATGGCCGTAGTGGTAGGGGTTGGCCTTGGTCTCGTCGCCGAAGAGGTTGCGGCTGAAGGCCTTGAACTCCTCGTTGCCGGCGATCTTCGTGGCGTCGGGCTCGTACTCCTCGCTCGACAGGTGGGTGTTCCACGGCGAGAGGCTGGCGCCGCAGGTGATCCACAAGCCGCGGGCGTCGGTCGCGTCGACGGTGTGGTACTTCACCAGTTCGAGCGCGCCCGTGTCCCTGTCCTGGTCGAGGGTCAGGACGGCGATCGGCGACGGCAGGCGGCCGTACATGTCGTCGCCCTTGGCGTCGCGAGTGGTGTATTCGAACTGCACCACGGCGAACACCGGGTTGCCCTTGACGTCATCGACCGAGACGTCCCCGAGCGACAGCAGGCTGTAGCCGTCCGGGCAGTCCGAGAAGAACTGGGTCGGCGTCGCCGCGGTCGGGTCCATGATGGGCTTGCCGTCGATGTCGTAGTAGCCGCCGGCCACCGTCTTGCCGCCCTTGCCGTCCGGTACCTGATCGCCGGTGAAGAACAGCGGGCGACAGGCCAGCTTGAAGTCCTGCCTGGTGCCGTCGCTGTAGGTGACTTCCAGGGCCGAACCGACGGTCGTGGTCGCCCGCGCCTCGGGAGTGGCGGGAGCCGGCATCGACACGAAGGCGGCCGAGACGGGGGTCGGCGCCGCTGCGGCGGGACGAGCCAGCACGCTCGACAAGGCCGTGGAGGAAAGAACGCCGCCGGCGAGCGGCAGCAAGGGTGCCCGCGCCATGAGGCCAAGGACGGTGCGCCGCGAAGCGGCTGGGGACGTGGTCATCGCTAACTCTCCCGAGAACTGTCAGGCGGAACTGCGCCGCCTTTGCGTGGCGGACGCTAGCGTCCGCCCATGACAGTCTTGCTGCTGCCGGGGAGACAAACCGATGCCCCCTCGCGGTTGTCACCGCCCGGCGCGGAGGGGTCCCGGACAGGCCCGATGTTACGGTGCCGGGGGAAGAGGGCGGCTGCGCAGAGTGCAGGGTCGGTTCCCGCAGACCGGGCCCGCCCGCCGAAGTTCGCCGGCCCGTTCCAGCAGGTAGCCGGCCTTGCCGCAGGCGGCTTCGTCGCCGCGGGCCAGCGCCTCGCAGTCGAGAACCGCTGCCGCCGACTCCAGCTCGATGACCATGGCGAGCGCGCAGAAGGCCAGGTCCTTCTGGGTGCGGCAGTCAGCGGCTAGCTCGCGAAGGGCACGAAGAGGCAGGGGAGGAACTTTCATTGGATCGCGATGCTGTTCATATGAACATCGCGGACGCGCCCTCGGCAATCGTCCGAAAGCATCCTACCAGGAAGCACAAATGCTGCGCTGCAGCAAAAGGGCATGGCTCGCCCGCGTCCCGCGCAACCACGGATAGGCATGGCCGAACGCAAAGAAGGCGGCCTCGGGGGCCGCCTTCTCCTGCAGGCGTAGTGAAGGGACTTTGGGGTCAGGCCACCTGCGGCGACGCGCCCATGTGCTTGGCCTTCGGCGTCCGCGACGTCTTGCGCATGTCGCGGCGGATGTGCCGCGTCGAATAGCCGTTGAACAGGTGGCCCAGCAGGCCGCGGTCCAGGTCGGAGGTGCCGAAGAACCAGTCGGCGATCGGGAAGGTCAGATTCATGTTCCGCTCCATCATCAGCGACTGGTCGTGATGGGCGGTGTGGTGCCGCCGGATCGTGTTCACGAAGGGCATGGTGCGCACGAACCAGCTCTCCTCCACGTGGCAGCAGAAATGCATGAACTCGTAGACGAGGTACATGCCGGTGGTCGTCGCCATGACCAGCCAGCCGACGTTCGGCGAGATCGCCCAGCCGAGGAACGCCGCCCCCGGGATCGCCATCAGGATGAACACCACCAGGGCGTAGGGCGGGAAGAAGGTCACCCGCCAGTCCTTGTGGTCGGCGAACCGCATTTCGCTGTCGGTGAAGAACTGATGATGGGTCAGCGTATGTCGCGAATAGATCGCCCGCAGACCGACGAAGCGCAGCGGCCTGTGCATGATGTGCCGGTGCAGGAACCACTCGAAGAAATTGCACAGGAGGAAGACGACGGGCACCGTCAGCCATTCCCACCAAGCGATGTTCGAGAGATTGCCGGCATAGATGTACATGGCCGTGAGACCGATAGTGTAGATCACGACGACATGCAGCCAGCCATTGTACCAGCCGGCGATCCGGGATCGGTACTGCTCGCGGAAGGCTCGCTGCCGTCCGGTCATCGGGGTCGTCGAAAGCTCCATGGGACTGGCTCCCTTCGCTCGAGCGGCGGTGCCGCGTGATATATTAGTCAGATATTATGAATGGACGGCGGCGACGTCAAGCCGCCGGCCCAGGGAATGGACCAGCGCATCCGCCCGCGGGGCGGCGCCTGCGGTCGAAGGCTCCTCAGAGGGCCGGCTGCGCCCGCTCGGCCGCCCGGCGGATGTCGCTCAGGCTCTGGCGCGTGGTGATGGCCTCGGGGTCCAGCCGGATCTCGATGAGGGCCGGACGGCCGGAGGCCTTGGCCGCGGCGAAGGCGGAGGCAAACTCCTCCGTTCTCTCCACCCGGATGCCGAACCCGCCGTAGGCTTCCGCAAGCCGGGCGAAGTCCGGATTGACGATGCCGGTCGCGCTGACCCGGCCCGGATAGTGCCGCTCCTGATGCATGCGGATCGTGCCGTACATGCCGTTGTTCACGACGATGACGATGATCGGCAGGCCGTATTGCGCGGCCGTCCCGAACTCCTGGCCGTGCATCTGGAAGCAGCCGTCGCCGGCAAAGGCGACGACCGTCCGGTCTGGATGGATCCGCTTCGCCGCCACCGCCGCGGGCACCCCGTAACCCATCGAGCCGGATGTCGGGGCCAGGAGCGTCCTGTACTGCCGGAAACGGAAGTACCGCTGCACGAAGGCGGCGTAGTTGCCTGCCCCGTTGGTGACGATCGCGTCCTCCGGCAGCTGCGCGCGCAGCCAGCCGACCACGTCCGCCATCTGCACCGGGCCCGGGTTGGCTGCCGGTGCATTCCAGCCCTCGTAGAACTTCCGCGCCTCCTGCCTCTGCCCATGCCAGCGCACCTCCGCCGGCGCCGGCAGCCCCGCGAGTGCCGCCAGGGCGGCGGCGCTGCCGGCATTGATCCCGACGGCGGGCTGGTAGACGCGGCCGATCTCCTCAGCATCGGTGTGGATGTGCAGCAGTTTCTGCCGCGGTACCGGCGGCACCATGGCCGTGTAGCCGTTCGTCGTCACGTCGCCCAGACGCGGCCCGACGGCGAGGATCAGATCCGCCTCCTCAAGCCGACGGAAGAGCGCCGGATTGCCGCCGAGCGAAAGGTCGCCGCAATAGTTCGGATGATCGTTGTCCAGATAGTCCTGGCAACGGAAGGAGGCGGCGACCGGCAGGTCCCAGGCGGCGGCGAAGCGCGCGAGGTCGGCGCTTGCGGCGGCCGACCAGCCGCCGCCGCCGACCACCACAAGCGGCCGCTCCGCCGCGGCCAGACTGTGCGCCAACTCCCGCAGCCTCTCAGGATCGGGGTGAGCCTGCACGGCCTGGTACCGCTCGACCGGCCGGGATTCCGCAAGGTCGCTCAACACGTCCTCGGGGAAGGCGAGGACGACCGGTCCCGGCCGGCCGCTCGTCGCCGTCCGGAAGGCCCGGGCCAGAAACTCGGGGATGCGGGCCGCGTCGTTCACCTGTGCCACCCACTTCGCCAGCGGACCGAACATGCGCCGGTAGTCGACCTCCTGGAAGGCCTCGCGCTCCTCGTCGGAGCGGGCGATCTGGCCGATCAGCAGGATCAGCGGCGTCGAATCCTGGAAGGCGACGTGAACGCCCGCGCTGGCGTTGGTGGCGCCCGGCCCCCGGGTCACGAAGCACACGCCCGGCTCGCCGGTCAGCTTGCCGTGGGCGTCGGCCATCATGGCCGCGCCGCCTTCCTGCCGGCAGACGGTGACGGCGATCTCCGGGCAGTCGTGGAGCGCGTCGAGCACCGCCAGGAAGCTCTCGCCGGGCACGCAGAAGAGATGCCGCGTGCCATGGGTCCGCAGGGCCTCGACCAGCAGAGCTCCGCCGGACTGGCGCAACCGGGCTTGCATCGCCACCTCTCTCAAGGATTCCAAGGGGCCGCCATCATGCTGCCACGGGCGAGGGCTGTCGATGCGCGTTTCCCCCTTCCCCGCCCCGCCATGGAGATCGCCCATGCAGGACCAAAGGCTCGCGCTGCCCCGAGCCGCGCTGGTTACCGGTGCCGGCCGTCGTATCGGCCGGACGCTCGCCCTGGAACTCGCCGCGGCCGGTTTCGACCTGGCCCTGCACTGCAGAAACAGCCGGGACGAGGCCGAGGGGGTCGCCCGGGAGGTCGAGGCGCTCGGCCGCCGGGCGGTGGTCCTGCCCGCCGACCTCGCGCGGGAGTCGGAGACCGAGGGCCTGCTGCCCCGTGCGCAGCAGGCGCTCGGCCCGCTCGGTGTCCTGGTGAACAATGCGGCCGCTTTCGAGCGCGACGAATGGGACAGCGCCGACCGCCCGAACTGGGACCTGCACATGGAGGTGAACCTCCGCGCGCCCTTCGTCCTGTCCCAGGCCTTCGCGCGAGCGCTGCCGGCCGAGGCGGGCGGCCTGATCGTCAACCTGCTGGACCAGCGGGTGTGGAACCTCACGCCCCACTTCGTCAGCTATACGGTCTCCAAGACCGGCCTCTGGACACTGACCCGGACGCTCGCCCTCGCCCTCGCACCGAGGATCAGGGTGAACGGTCTGGGACCGGGCCCCACCCTCGTCGCGCCGAAGCAGAGCGAGGAGCAGTTCCGCCGCCAGGTCGAGGCTCTCCCCCTCCGCCGCCAGGCGGAGCTGGAGGAGTTCCAGGCGGCGATCCGCTTTCTGCTGGACGCTCCCTCCGTCACCGGTCAGATGATCGCGCTGGACGGGGGCCAGCATCTGGCGTGGTCGCATCGGACTACGGACCTCTCCTGACGCCGCGGCGCGGTCGGTCGAAATGGACTTGTTCACAAGCCAGCGCGGAGTCCCGCGGAGTCCCTTGGCAAGGCAGAATTTCCGCTTCATGACTCCCTTGTTACGATTGACATGCGAAAAAGACTTTTGCTTCAGAAGGTTAGCTGTGAGCCCAAAAAATAGGCAGTCGACGGGAAGGCGCGGCTTGGCTGGAAGACCTGAATTTTCCCGCAGCGTTGGCCACAGAGTTATCCACAGGTTCCGTGGACAGAGGGCGGTCTCGTCGAGATTCCAAGGGCATAGGTTGTTCCGTGACCGATCCGTGTCAGCTTCCACCCGGATCGGCGGTACTGCGGAGGCTGCCCACCCGCCCGGTTCGGGGGAGGGCGCATGAGCCCCAGGAAAGGCCTGCGCCGAACGGACGACCCGACGCAGGGCGGCAAGCGCGCCGCCCTGGCGGAGCCCGTTCGCGCCCCGGTCGAGGGACTGGCGGAGACGGCGGCGGCCTACGAGGCCGAGCCCGAGTCGGAGGTCCATTCCCTCGCCCAGGGCAGCGCCGTCCTGACCGCGGCGCTGCCCCACCTGCCGACGGGGCCGGGCGTCTATCGGATGCAGGATGCGAAGGGAGAGGTGCTCTACGTCGGCAAGGCGAAGAGCGTCCGCCGGCGCGTCTACAGCTATACGCAGGTCGCCAAGCTGCCGCGGCGACTCCAGCGGATGGTCGCGGCAACCGCCAGCGTCGAGGTGGTCGGCACCGGCAGCGAGGTCGAGGCGCTGCTGCTGGAAAGCAACCTGATCAAGCGCTATCTGCCGCGCTTCAACGTCCTGCTGCGCGACGACAAGTCCTTCCCCTACATCCACCTGACGGGCGACAGCGACTTCCCGCGCCTGACCAAGCACCGCGGGGCGCAGGAGCGGGAGGGCCGCTACTACGGGCCCTTCGCTTCGGCAGGCGCGGTCAACCGGACCCTCACGGCCCTGCAGAAGGCCTTCCTGCTGCGCTCGTGCAGCGACAGCGTCTTCGCCAACCGCACCCGCCCCTGCCTGCTCTATCAGATCAAGCGCTGCTCGGCGCCCTGCGTCGGGCGGATCGATGAAGCCGCCTACCGCGGCCTCGTCGCCGAGGCGCAGGCCTTCCTGTCCGGCGAGCGGCGGGACGTTGCGGACGAGCTTGCCCGGGAGATGCAGGCGGCGGCGGAGCGGCTCGATTTCGAGTCGGCGGCCCGCTACCGCGATCGCATCCGCGGCCTGTCGCACATCCAGCTGAACCAGGACGTCAACGTCGAAGGCCTGGAGGATGCGGACGTCGTCGCGCTGCACCAGGAGGGTGGGCGCAGCTGCGTGCAGGTCTTCTTCTACCGTGCCGGGCGAAACTACGGCAACCGCGCCTACTTCCCCAGCCACGACCCGGAAGAGGCCGGTGCGGACCTGCTGACCTCGTTCCTCGCCCAGTTCTACGAGGGCAAGCCGGTGCCGCCGCTGGTGCTGGTCAGCGAGGAGCCGGCCGAAAAGGCGCTGCTGACCGACGCTCTCAGCCGCAAGGCGGGGCGGCGGATCGACCTGCAGCGCCCGCAGCGCGGCGCCAAGCGCAAGCTGCTCGACGGAGCATTGACCAACGCGCGCGAGGCGCTGGCGCGGCGGCTCGCCGACACGGCGAGCCAGCGCAGCCTGCTGGAAGGCCTGGCCGAACGCCTCGGCCTGGCCGAGACGCCCGAGCGGGTGGAAGTCTACGACAACAGCCACGTGCAGGGCAGCAATCCCTACGGCGCGATGATCGTCGCCGGCCCGGACGGCTTCGTGAAGAGTGCCTACCGCAAGTTCGCCATCCGCAAGGAACGCCAGCCGGCGGCCGAGGGCCAGACGGACGGCACCGCCGCCCCGGCGGAGGTGGCGGGGGACGACTACGCGATGATGCGGCAGGTGCTCACGCGGCGCTTCGCGCGCGCCCTGAAGGAGGATCCCGACCGCTCGGGGGGGAGCTGGCCCGATCTCGTGCTGCTCGACGGGGGCCGCGGCCAGCTCAACGTCGCCGACGAGGTCTTCACCGAACTGGGGCTCGAGGATCTGGCGGTGGCCGCGGTCGCCAAAGGACCGGAACGGGACGCCGGCCGGGAACGGATCTTCCTGCCCGGGCGGCCGCCGATGCTGCTGGAGCCGCGCGATCCCGTCCTCTATTTCATCCAGCGCCTGCGCGACGAGGCCCACCGCTTCGTCATCGGCACCCACCGTGCCGGCCGCACCAAGAGCCGCCTGCGCTCCGCCCTCGACGACGTTCCGGGGGTCGGCGGCAAGCGCAAGCGCGCCCTGCTGCTCCACTTCGGCTCGGCGAAGGCGGTGCAGCAGGCCGGCCTCGCCGACCTGGAGGCCGTCGAAGGCATCAGCCGGACGGTCGCCAGGAAGATCTACGACCACTTCCACGGCTGAGCGCCGCGACGCCACGCCGGTTGACCGCGGGCACGGCCTCGGGAAACCTCGCGGGAACGACTTGGGGGAGAGAGGCAGCCATGACCGCATCATCCGACCTGCGCCCGTTGCGCCGGTTCATCCGGGACATGACCCTGCTTGTCGAACACAGCGGCGACGACGAAGCCACCATGCTGGCGGAGGGGCGTACGCTCCTGGCCGCGCTGGTCGGCCGGGACGGCTGGCTGCCGGAGGCGGCGGCCGTCCCGCATCCCGAGCGCTATCAGCAGTACCTGCTGCACTGCGACCCGCTGGAGCGCTTCTCCCTGGTCTCCTTCGTCTGGGGGCCGGGACAGATGACGCCGGTGCACGACCACACGGTCTGGGGCCTGGTCGGGATGCTGCGCGGCGCCGAGATCTGCCAGCCCTTCGAGGCGATGACGGACGGCACCCTGCGCGAGAGCGACAGCTTCCGCCTGGAGCCGGGGGACGTCTGCGCCGTCGGCCCGTCGATCGGGGACGTGCACAAGGTGATGAACGCCTACGACGATCGGGTCTCGATCTCGGTGCACGCCTACGGCGGCAACATCGGATCGGTCGCCCGGCACGTCTTCAACGCCGCGACCGGCGAGCCGCGCCCCTTCGTCTCCGGCTACAGCAACGACCTGGCGCCCAACCTCTGGGACCACACCCGCGATCCGGCCTGACCGCTGCGGGCCCGCCTGCCCTCAGGCCTGGTCGCCCGGTCCCGCGCCGTCGAAGGGGTCGGTACCGCTGGCCATCATCTCCCGGTCTGCGTCCTCCAGCATGTGCCAGAGGACCTGCCAGTAGCCCCTGACGGCCTCCGGCCCCGCCGCCTCGTAGGCGGCCCGGATCCGGCTGAACTGCCGTTCGGATAGCCGCTCGAAGAGAGCCCGCCCCTTCTCGGTTACGAAGAGTTGCCGCTGGCGGCGGTCCTCGGCAGCCGTGCGCTGCTCGATGAAGCCCTCCCTGATGAGACCCCCTAGGGCACGCTGAATGTTCTGGTGGGTCACCCGCAGGATGGCGAGGAGTTGCCCCACCGTGATCCCGGGCCGCCGCGCCACGAAGTAGAGGATGCGATGGTGGGTCCGGCCCAGGTCGAGTCCCCGCAGCTGCCTGTCGGCGTCCTCGGCGAGGTTGAGGTGAGCGAAGAAATGAAGTTCCAGGCCCCAGCGCAGCTGATGGGCGGGGATGTCGGCGGGCATGCCCGCCTGCGTGCCGGCGTCTTCCGCCTCGGGGTCGGCTGTCTTCGTCGGCGGAGAGCTTTTCATCGAGCGGCCGATGCTGAAACGGAAGGCGGGACCTTAGTGAGCCTGGACGCCGCCTTCAACGAAGGCGAACAACGATCGTATCCGGATATCTACGAAATCAGTTTAGTACAAGCTTGTTGACATAAATCCTCAGCCACCCGTAGCATCTCCCCGACCTGCGGAAAGACAGGCCAACGAAATCTCGGGAGGAAAGGCGAAATGCCATTCGACAGGCGTTTCCTGTTCGTCGCGGCCGTGGCCGCGACCTGTGCCCTCGGCACGCCTGCACCGGCTGCCGACCATGAGCAGTTCGAGATCGGCGGGGTCATCGCCCTGAGCGGCGCCTACGGCGTCATCGGGGAAGGGATGCGCAAGGGCGCCGAGCTGGCCGTCGAAATGCGCGGCGGCAAGGTGCTTGGCGTACCGGTCGTCTTCCGCTGGGAAGACAGCGAGACCAAGCCTCAGGTCGCGGTCCAGAAGGCCACGCGCCTGATGGCCGACGGCGTCGACATGCTGTTCGGCGCGGTGAGTTCGGGCTCGACCCTGGCGATCATGAAGGTGGCGGAGCGCAAGAAGGTGCCCTTGCTGGTGACGCTGTCGGCCAGCGACTCGATCACCGGCGCCGACATGACCAGATACACCTTCCGCACGTCCAACTCGGTGGCCATGGAAAACCAGATCATGGCCGAGTTCGTCGAAAAGGACGGGCTGCACAAGGTCTACGGCGTGGTCGCCGACTACGGCGTCGGCCGCGACATGTGGGACGATCTGAAGAAGCGGCTGGCCGCCAAGAACATCGAGATCGTCGCCGAGGACTATCCGCCCCTGGGCAACAAGGACTACTCCCTGATCATCGACAAGGTCGCCAAGTCGGACGCCGACAGCGTCGCGATGATCATGACGGGCGGCGACGCCATCACCTTCCTGAAGCAGGCCGGGCCGGTCGACCTGCAGGAGCACAAGGCGGTCTTCGGGACGATGGTGATGGACGAGCTGATGGGCAAGGCCGTCGGCCAGTCGAGCTACGGCGTGAACTCGACGCTGCGCTACCACTTCTCGTCGGACACGCCGGCGAACCGGGCCTTCGTCGACGCCTTCCGGGCGAAGTACGGCGAATACCCCAACCAGTTCGCCGGCGAATCCTTCGACGGCATGGCCTGGTTCCTCGACGTGGTCGACCGGACCGGCTCCTGGGACCCCGACGTGTGGGTCGCGGCCTTCGAGAACAGCGTCTACGACAAGTCGCTGGAGGGGGTGAAGCGGATGCGGGCCTGCGACCATCAGGCCGAGCAGATCGGCTTGTTCGGCAAGGCCGTGCACGGCCAGTCGCCGCTGCCCGAGGTGACCATGGACGTGACCTACCGCTTCGAGCCGGCCCTGCTGTTCCAGGCCTGCCCCTGAGCGAAGCCTCCTGACCCGGCGGTGGCCCTGCCGGCCACCGCCCCTTCCTCTGCCCCATACCGCCGGACCGCCCCATGCGCCTGATCGACTGGTTCCAGAAGGGCCTGGAACGTGCCGCCGACCTGCCCGCCTTCATCGACGAGACTGCCAGCCTGACCTATCGGGAGGTGGATCGGACGGCCCGGCAGATCGCCTCGGCCATGCAGGCCGCCGGGCTGGAGGGCGCCAAGGCCGCGGTCTACAGCCCCAACGACGCCCGCGCCTTCGCCTGCATCGCCGGCATCTTCTACGCCGGCGGGGTCTGGGTGCCGGCCAACGCCCGCAACCCCGTTGCCGCCAACGTCCATTTCCTGACGCTGACCGAGTGCCGGATCCTCTTCTACCACAGCTCCTTCTCGGCCGAGGCCGCGCAGATCTGTGCCGGCGTGCCGAGCATCGAGCGCAGCGTCTGCTTCGACGGCCAGGGTTTCGACGGCTCGACGCCGCTCGCCGACTTCCTGGCCCTCGGCGACGGCACGCTGCCCGAGGTGCCGGATGACCCAGACCGGATCGCCACCATCTTCCCCACCGGCGGCACCACCGGCCTGTCCAAGGGCGCCCAGTGGTCCCACGCGACCTGGGAGGCGCTGATCGGCGCCTACTGGCACTGCCTGCCGGGCAGCGAGCGGCCGGTCCATCTGGTCGCCGGGCCGATGACGCACGCCGCGGGGGGTCTGGCGCTCATGATGGTGCCCGGCGGGGCGACCAACGTGATGCTGCGCAAGGCCGATCCCCTGGCGATCATGCAGGCGATCGAGCGGCACCGGATCACCCACCTCTACCTGCCGCCGACGGTGCTCTACCTGATGCTGAGCCACCCGGAGGTGTGCAGCTACGACTACTCCTCCCTGCGCTACTTCGTGCTGGCGGCCGCCCCGGTCTCCCCGGAGAAGCTGCGCGAGGCGATCGAGGTCTTCGGCCCGGTGATGTGCCAGAGCTACGGCCAGGCGGAATCGCCCATGTTCCTCACCTTCCTTTCCTCGGCCGATCTGGGGCCACCGGACTCGAACCTCGCCGGCCGGCGGCTGGCGAGCTGCGGCCGGGCGACTCTCAACGTGCGCCTGGAGATCATGGACGACGACGGCCGGATCCTGCCGACCGGCGAGCGCGGCGAGATCGTCGCCAGGGGCTCGCTCGTCTTCCCCGGCTACTACAACAACCCGGCCGCCACCGAAGAGGCCTCCCGGCACGGCTGGCACCACACCGGCGACGTCGGCTACCGCGACGAGGAAGGCTTCGTCTACATCGTCGACCGCAAGAAGGACATGATCGTCACCGGCGGCTTCAACGTCTATTCCGCCGAGGTCGAGCACGTGATCCTGTCGCACCCGGCCGTGCGCGACTGCGCCGTGATCGGCGTGCCCGATCCGAAATGGGGCGAAGCCCTGAAGGCCGTCGTCGAGCTGAAGCCGGGCGCCAGCCTCGACGAGCGGGACCTGATCGCCCGGGTGAAGGCGGAACTCGGCGGCGTCAGCGCGCCGAAGTCCGTCGAGGTCTGGCCCGAGCTGCCGCGCAGCGGCAACGGCAAGGTCCTCAAGCGCGACATACGCGAAACCTTCTGGGCAGGGCGGGAACGCGCCGTCTGAGCCCGTCCACCGTGATCCGCAACGGCGGAGGAGAAAGGCCACCATGAGCAACGACGTCTACGTCCTGGGTGTCTACACCACCGCCTTCGGCAAGCGGCCGGAGGCCTCCTTCAAGGACCTCACCCGCGAGGCCTACCTGGGCGCGCTCGCCGACGCCGGCCTGGAGTCCGGCCGCGAGATCGCCGCCGCCTGGTTCGGCAACTGCCTGATGCACTACTGGGGACAGGCGCTCACCCGCGGCAACGTCGCCTTCATCCCGCTGGTCCGCGAGGGACTGTTCCCCGACCGGGCGCCGATCGTCAACGTCGAGGGCGGCTGCGCCACCGGCAGCCTGGCGCTGGCGGGCGCGGCCAAGGAGATCCGGGCCGGCGACGCCGACCTGACCCTGGCGCTGGGCGTCGAGAAGCTCTTCGACCCGAAGGACCCGCGCGCCATCTTCCCGCATTTCGCCGGCGGCATGGACCTGCTCGACCCCGAGGAGTGGGTGTCCGAATACAAGGGCGTCGGCGAGCGGATCGGCGTGCCCTTCGAGCAGGGGCCGGACCGGACGGTGGCGATGGACACCTACGCCATGCAGGCCAGCTACCACATGGCCAAGTACGGCTCGACGCCGGAGCAGATCGCGGTCGGCGCCGCCAAGAACCACTGCAACGGCGCTCTCAACGAGAAGGCGCAGTATCGCTTCGAGATGACTCCCGAGCAGGTGCTGGCCGACCGGCTGGTCAGCCGGCCGCTGACCCGGGCCATGTGCGCGCCGATGGGCGATGGGGCGGCCGCCGCCATCCTCTGCTCCCGGCGTTTCCTCGACTCCCAGCCCGCGGCCGTACGCGATCGCGCCATCCGCATCCGCGGCCTCGGCCTCTCCGGCGGCAAGTACCGTGGCCTCGACGAGCCGAGCCTGACCCGCGCCGCCGCCGACAAGGCCTACGCCCAGGCCGGGATCGGCCCGCGCGAGATCGACGTGGCCGAGGTGCACGACGCCACCTCCTTCTGCGAGCTCTATCAGAGCGAGATGATGCGCTTCTGCGGCGAGGGCGAGGGCGGCGACTTCGTCGGCAGCGGCGCCACCAAGCTGGGCGGCAGCCTGCCGATCAACACCTCCGGCGGCCTGGTCTCCAAGGGCCACCCCATCGGCGCCACCGGCCTTTCCATGTGCTACGAGCTGGCGACGCAGCTGCGCGGGGAAGCCGGGGCACGGCAGGTGCCGGACGCGACGCTGGCGCTGCAGGAGAACGGCGGCGGCATCATCGGCCTGGAAGAGTCGGTGGCAGCGGTGACCATCTACGAGCGTGTCCGCTGAACCGCCTGAGCGGGGCCGGGCGAAAAGGGGGAGCGAGGAACGGAGGATGGCCGGGACCCTGCTGATCGGGCTCAGCGTCGCCATGCTGCTCTTCCTGCTGGCGGCGGGGCTCACCCTCATCTTCGGCATGCTGGGGGTGATCAACTTCGCCCACGGCGCCCTCTACATGCTGGGCGCCTTCCTCGCCTTCGAGGTCTACCGACGCAGCGGCAGTTTCTGGCTCGCCCTCCTCGTGGCGCCGCTGGTGGTGGCGGCGGCCGGGGCGCTGTTCGAGATCCTGGCCCTGCGGCCGCTCTACGGTCGCGACCACGTCGAGCAGCTGCTCATGACCTTCGGCGCCATCCTCGTGCTGGAGGAGGTGGTGCGGCTGGTCTGGGGCCTGAGCTACCGCGACCTGCCCGCGGCGGAGATGCTGCAGGGCTCGGTCGCCGTCGGCGGCAACGAGGTGGCGGTCTACCGCCTCTTCATCCTCGGCGCCGGCCTGCTGGTCGGCCTCGGCCTCTTCCTGCTGATCGAGCAGACCCGCCTGGGCATGGTGCTGCGCGCGGCCATGACCCATCCGGGCATGGTCCGCGGCCTCGGCATCCGGGTGGAACGCGTGCGCACGGCGGTCTTCGCCCTCGGCGCCGGCCTCGCCGCCCTCGCCGGCGCGATCGCCGCCCCTGCCCTGCCGGTGCAGGTCGGCATGGGCTTCACCATCATCGTCGACTGCTTCGTGGTGGTCATTCTGGGCGGCCTGGGCAACATCCGCGGCGCCATCGCCGCGGCGGTCCTGCTCGGCCTGGTGCAGGCCTTCGGCCAGAGCTGGTTCCCCGCCTGGATCGACGTCACGACCTACCTGGTGCTGATCGGGGTGCTGCTGCTGCGCCCGGAGGGCCTCTTCTCCGTCTCGACGGGGCGGCGGGCATGACCGCGCGCGCCGGCCTGCTTGCCGCGGGGCTGGCGGCGGCGGCCCTGGCCGTCGGCTGGGTGGGCGACTCCGGCAGCCAGTACCTGCTGGCGCTGGTGCTGATCTGGTGCATCTTCGCCCTCGGCTTCGACCTGGTGTTCGGCGTCGCCGGCATGATCTCCTTCGGCCACGCCGCCTTCTTCGGCGTCGGCGCCTACGCCTACGCCATCCTGACCCTCGACCACGACCTGCCGGGGCTGCCCGCCCTGATCCTGGCCGCGGCGGCCGGCGGCCTGCTCGGCCTCGCCTTCGGCGCCACCACCTTCCGGGTGCGCGGCATCTATCTGGCGCTCACAACCCTGGTGCTGGCCCAGTTCGTCCATCACCTGATCGAGGTGAAGCTGCGCGACGTCACCGGCGGCACCGACGGCCTCGTCGGCGTACCCCGGCCCGAGCTGCTCGGCATCGACCTCTACGACGAGTTCAACTACCTCGCCTTCGTCGCCGTGCTCTTCGGCCTGAGCCTGGCGGCGCTGGCGATCGTGCGCGCCTCACCCTTCGGCCAGGTGCTGGCGGCGATCCGCCAGAACGAGACCCGGGTGCAGCAGCTCGGCTACGATCCGCGCCTGTTCAAGCTCGCCGCCTTCGGCCTGTCGGGCGCCTTCTCCGGCCTCGCCGGGGGCCTGCTCGGCGCCCTGATGATGTTCGTCGGCCCGGACATGACCCGCTGGAACACCTCGGGCGACGTGCTGATCATGACCGTGCTGGGCGGCCGCGGCACCCTGCTGGGCCCGGTGGTCGGCGTCGTCCTCTTCGAATGGCTGAAGGAGTCGGCCAGCAGCCTCTCCGACCACTGGTACGGCATCCTCGGCCTGATCTTCATCCTGGTGACGCTCTACCTGCCCGGCGGCGTCGTCGGGCTGGCCAACCGCACCCTCTTCCGCCGCGCGGAGGCGCGCCGCCTTGCCCGACTGCCTTAGCTGCACCGGTCTCGGCGTCCGCTTCGGCGCCTTCAGCGCGCTGAGCGAGGTCTCCGTCGCCTTCGCCGAAGGCGCCGTCACGGCCCTGATCGGCCCCAACGGTGCCGGCAAGACCACGCTGCTCAACGCCCTCTCGGGCCTGCAGGCGGCGACGGCCGGCCGGATCGTGATGCAGGGCCGGGACGTCACCGCCCTGCCCGGCCACCGGCGCGCCCGCCTCGGCCTCGCCCGCTCCTTCCAGACCGTCACCGTCTTCCCGCAGATGAGCGTGCTGCAGAACGTCCAGGTCGCCCGGCAGCGCCACCACCTGCCCTTCGCCGTGCCCTGGCGGACGCTGGCCTCCTACCCGGCCGTGCGGCGGGACGCTGCGGCGACGCTGGAGCGCTTCGGCCTCACCGGCGTGGCCGACCATCCCGCCGCCGAGCTCTCCCACGGCCTGCAGCGCGCCCTGGAGCTCGCCATGGTGCTGGTGAACGATCCCCGCGTGCTGCTGCTGGACGAGCCGCTGGCCGGCGTCGGCCAGTCCGAGCTCGGGCCCTTCGCGGCGCTGCTGCGGGAGCAATGCCGGGGCCGCACCACCATCCTGGTGGAGCACAACATGGAGATGGTCATGGCCATGGCGGACCGCATCGTGGTGCTGGTCGGCGGGCAGGTGGTGGCCGACGGCACGCCGGCCGAGATCCGGGCCGACCCGCGGGTGCGCGAGGCCTACCTGGGAGGCGGCCATGCTGGCGCTCGAGCGGGCTGACGTCTTCTACGGACCGGCCCAGGCTCTGCACGGCGTCTCGTTGAGCGTCGCGCCGGGCGAGGTGGTGGCGCTGGCCGGCCGCAACGGCGCCGGCAAGAGCACCACCCTGCGGGCCTTGGCGGGCTACCTGCCAGTCTCCGGCGGCCGGCTGCTGCTGGACGGCCGGCCGGTGCCGGCGCCGACGCCCGAGGCCATGAACCGGGCCGGCGTGGCCCTGGTGCCCGAGGACCGACAGGTCTTCCCGACCCTGACGGTCGAGGAGAACCTGATCGTCGCCACCATCGCTCACGGGCGGAGGGCCGGACGCGACGCCCTCGCCCAGGCGTGGGACCTCTTTCCGCGGCTGGCCGAGCGGCGCACCGCCTACGGCCAGGCCCTGTCCGGCGGCGAGCAGCAGATGCTGTCCATCGCCCGCGCCCTGCTCTGCCGGCCGAAGATCCTGCTGCTGGACGAGCCGACGGAAGGCCTGGCGCCGGTGGTCATCGAGACGCTGGTGCAGGCGCTGGCCGCCGTGATCGCCAGCGGCGTCGGCCTGGTCATCGTCGAGCAGAACTTCGCCGTCCCCCAAGCGCTGGCGACGCGTTTCGTGGTGCTCGACTCCGGCCGCATCCTCTGGCGCGGCGACGCGGCCGGCCTGGAGCGGGAAGCGGCGACCGTGTCGGGCCTGCTGTCGGGCCTCGGCGGGCAGGCGATACCGGCCTGACCGCCGGGCCGGTCACCCCCGCAGGGTGGCGCCGGCCAGCTTCTTCGCCTGGGCCACGATCTTCGCCGACACCGCCTCCAGGTCCTGCTCGGTCAGGGTCCGCTCGCGCGGCTGCAGGGTCACGGCCACCGCGAGCGACTTCTGCCCTTCCGGCACCCCCTGCCCGCGGTACTGGTCGAAGAGGTCGACCCGGGCGATGAGCTGACGGTCGGCGCCGCGGATGGCGCGCACCAGCTTCTCGGCCGGCACGTCCTCGGCCAGCAGGAAGGCGTAGTCGCGGGCGACCGGCTGGAAGGCCGGCAGGTCGGCGGGCGGGCGCAGCTTGCCGGCCTTGCCGCGCGGCTCCGGCACCCGGTCGAGGAAGACCTCGCAGGCCACCGCCGGCCCCTTGAGGCCGAGGGTCGCGAGCACCCTGGGATGCAGCGCACCGAACCAGGCGAAGACCGTCTGCCCGAGGCGCAGCGCGCCGGACTGGCCGGGGTGGTACCAGGCCGGGGCGTCGGTGGTGACCTGCAGGTTCTCGGTCGGCAGGCCGCAGACGTCGAGCACCCGCAGGGCGTCGGCCTTGGCGTCGAAGGCGTCGACCGGGCGGGCACCGCCCAGCCAGTGGCGAGGCACGGCGGCACCGGCGCGCAGCACGCCCGCCACCAGGTCCTGCCCCGTCGGCGTCGTGTCGCGGTAGGCCGGTCCCACCTCGAAAAGGCCGACGTCGCCCCAGCCGCGGTCGGCGTTGGCGGCCGCCGCCCGCACCAGGGTCGGCAGCACGCCCGGCCGCATGATCACCAGTTCGCTGGAGATCGGGTTGTCCACCCGCAGGCGCTCGTCGGACCAGCCGAAGAGACGGGCGGCCGGCTCGTCGACGAAGGAGAAGGTGACCGTCTCCTCCAGCCCGGCGTTGGCCAGGGCGGCACGCACCGCGCTGGCACGGCGCTGGGGCGCGGTCAGCACCGCCCTGGGCAGGCTCTCGTCGCGTTCCAGGGGTGTCGCCGGCAGGTGCTCGTAGCCGTAGAGCCGCAGCACCTCCTCGACCAGGCAGGCCTCGCCCTCGATGTCCGGCCGCCAGGAGGGGATGGTGCAGCCCCAGCGCTCGCCGTCGCGGGCGACCGCGATGCCCAGGTCCTCCAGGTAGGCCGCCTGGCGGTCGGCCGGCAGCTCGACGCCGCCCAGACTGTGCAGCCGCGCCGGCCGATAGCCGACGGTGCGGGCCACCTGCGGCAGGGTGCCGGCGGAAACGGTGCGGCTGGCCTCGCCGCCGCAGAGCTCGGCGATCAGGCGGGCGGCCACCTCGACGCCCCAGTCGGCGCTCTCGGGGTCGACGCCGCGCTCGAAGCGGTGGCGGGCGTCCGAGTGGATGCCCAGCGTCCGCCCGGTCTCGGCGACCAGGATGGGGTCGAAGAGCGCCACCTCCAGGAAGACCTCGGTGGTGTCGTCGCCGCAGCCGGTGGGCTCTCCGCCCATGATGCCGCCGATCGCCTGCGGCCCCGCCTCGTCGGCGATGACCAGCATCGTCTCGTCGAGGGCATAGGTGCGGCCATCCAGGGCCAGCAGCGACTCGCCGGCGCGGGCGAAGCGCATGGTCGGATCGCCCTGCAGCTTCGCGGCGTCGAAGACGTGCAGCGGCCGGCCCAGGTCGTGGGTCACGTAGTTTGTGATGTCGACCAGGGCCGAGATGGGCCGCAGGCCGACCGCCCGCAGGCGCTGCTGCATCCAGGTCGGGCTCGGGCCGTTGGCGACGCCGCGGAAGTGCCGGCCGGCGACGTAGGGGCAGGCGGCGTCCCTGTCGGCCGGCAGGTCGCGCCTCCAGTTGATCGGCGAATCGTAGGTGCCGGGCACCGCCGGGGCGTTCAGCGGCTTGAGGCGCCCCAGGCCGGCGGCGGCCAGGTCGCGGGCGATGCCGCGCACGCCCAGGCAGTCGCCGCGGTTCGGCGTCACCGACACCTCGACGACGGGATCGTCCAGGCCCAGCAGGGCTGTATAGGGCGTGCCGATCTCCAAGCTGCCGCCGAAGGCCGCCGGGTCCAGCTCGATGATGCCCTCGTGGTCGTCGGACAGGCCCAGTTCGCGCTCCGAGACCAGCATGCCGCGGGACTCGACGCCGCGGATCTGGCCGACCTTGAGGTCGACGCCGGTGCCGGGCACGTGGCTGCCCGGCGGGGCGAAGACGCCCCACATGCCGGTCTTCGCGTTGGGCGCGCCGCAGACCACCTGGGTGGTGCCCTCGGCGGTGCGCACCGTGCAGACCCGCAGGCGGTCGGCGTTGGGGTGCTGCTCGGCCTTCTCCACGAAGGCGAGGCGGAAGGGCGCCAGGGCGGCGCCGGGGTCGACGACGCCCTCGACCTCCAGGCCCAGCATCGACAGCCGCTCGACCAGCCGCGACAGGGGCTCGTCGGTCTCCAGGTGGTCCTTCAACCAGGACAGCGTGAACTTCATTTCCGGCTCCCGAACCTCAGATCCCGCGGACCATGGACGGCGTCTCCAGGGCGAGGAAGCCGTAGTGGCGCAGCCAGCGGATGTCGGACTCGTAGAAGGGGCGCAGGTCGGGCATGCCGTATTTCAGCATGGCGATGCGCTCGATCCCCATGCCGAAGGCGAAGCCCTGGTACTTCGCCGGATCGAGGCCGCAGTTCTGCAGCACCTTGGGGTGCACCATCCCGCAGCCGAGGATCTCCAGCCAGTCCTTGCCCGGGCCGATGACGAGCTGGCCGCCCTCGCGCGAGCAGCCGATGTCGACCTCGGCGCTGGGCTCGGTGAAGGGGAAGTAGGAGGCGCGGAAGCGCACCGGCAGGTCGGCGACCCCGAAGAAGGCGCGGCAGAACTCGATGAGCGTGCCCTTGAGGTGGCCCATGTTGGTCGCCTCGTCGATCACCAGCCCCTCGACCTGGTGGAACATCGGGCTGTGGGTGGCGTCGGAGTCGGCGCGGTAGGTGCGGCCCGGCGCGATGATCCGGAGCGGCGGCGGGTTGTCGCGCATGTGCCGGATCTGCACCGGCGAGGTGTGGGTGCGCAGCACCGGCCGCGCGCCGCCCTCGTCGGGGGTCAGGTAGAAGGTGTCGTGGTCCTGCCGGGCCGGGTGCCAGGCCGGGATGTTCAGGGCCTCGAAGTTGTGGAAGTCGTCCTCGATGTGCGGCCCCTCGGCCACGGAGAAGCCCATCTCGCCGAAGATGGCGACCAGCTCCTCCATGGTCTGGGTGATGGGGTGCAGGTGGCCCGGCGCCGCCGGCCGCGCCGGCAGGGAGACGTCGACCCGCTCCCGGGCCAGCCGCGCCTCCAGGGCCGCCTCGGCCAGCGCCGCCTTGCGCGCCTCCAGGGCCGCACCCACCGCCTCCTTCAGGCGGTTCAGCTCCTGCCCCATGGCCTTGCGGGCCTCGGGGTCGAGGCCGCCCAGGGTCTTCATGCGCTCGGTGATGGCGCCCTTGCGGCCCAGCGCCGAGACGCGCAGCTCCTCGACGGCGGCCAGATCCTGCGCCGCCTCCACCGCGGCCAGCAGGTCCTGCCGCAGAGCCTCGAGATCCTGCATCCGACTGTCCCTTCCGTCTTGCCGGCGCCCGGCCGGCGGTCAGACGAAAAAGGCGCGACCAGCGGGAGTGGCTCTCCCGCCGCGCGCCTTTGTCTTCGCGAACAGGCCCGGCGGAGGGATTTGCCCCGCCGGGCGGCCGAGAATCAAGCCCTGGAGAGCGCCGCCTGGGCCTGCTCGACCAGGCTCTTGAAGGCCTCCGGCTCGCTGACGGCGAGGTCGGCCAGGACCTTGCGGTCCAGGTCGATGCCGGCCTTGCCCATGCCGTTGATGAACTGCGAGTAGGTCATGCCGTGCTCGCGCACACCGGCGTTGATCCGCTGGATCCACAGGGCGCGGAAGTTGCGCTTGCGGGCGCGCCGGTCGCGATAGGCATACTGCATGCCCTTCTCGACCTTCTCCAGCGCGACGCGGAAGGAGCTGTTGGAACGGCCCCGGTAGCCCTTGGCGAGCTTCAGGACTTTCTTGTGACGGGCGTGAGCGGTGGTGCCGCGCTTGACGCGTGCCATGGGTCTCTACTCCTCTTGGCTCAGCGGCCGTAGGGCAGGAAGTGCTTCTTGATGACCGGCGTGTCGACCTCTGCGACCACCGAGGTGCCGCGGGCCTTGCGCTTCATCGACATGGGCTTCTTGCGCATCTGGTGGCGCATGTAGCTGGAGCCGACCTTCACCTTGCCGGTCGCCGTGAAGCGGAAACGCTTCTTGGCACCGCTCTTGCTCTTCATCTTCGGCATTTCGTCACCTTTCAGGGTCTGGATGTGACCGAAGGGGCGGCTGGGCATGCCGTTTCGCCGCGCGCGCCCCCTTTTTCGCGAGGCGCGCTTGTTAGCACCCGCGCACCGCCCCGGCAAGCGCGGCCGGTGGAGCTGTGGGGGGCCGTGCACCCACAACTCCAGTTTGACCGGTGCCGAGGTGACGGCCTCTGCTCAGGCCCTTGAACGGGCGACCTTCATGGAACTGTTGCGATATCGGCGGGATTGAGACGCCAGTTTCTAGTCCAGCGATCGATTGCGCCTTGCTCGACGCCCAGTTCCGTAAGGGTATCGGATGCGCTGATTTCGAGCTCCGTCAGGAGGCGAACATAGTCCTGTGCGTCCTGGCCGCATAAGACCCTGCTTCCGTCGGCTTTGTTCGAAGCAAGCAAATCTTTAAATCTCTCCATTTTATCGTGCTGCAGGGCTAGATATAGAAAGTACACCATCGCCCCCTTATCCAACTTCTTTGAGTAATTTATAGTTCCTTCGTCGCTCACGGCAAAAACTAAATTACTCTTCGCCGAAACGCAGATGTTTTCATTTACTTCAGTGTAACGGTCAGATATTAGAGAATCTGGAATTTTTTGCTTCTCAAACCGCAGATCCAGAAGGTAGCGGCCTGTCAGAAGAATCAGAACAGCCTTGCTTCTCCATTTCGCAGCTTCATCAGATTCATTGAGTTGGGCGTGTTCCTGACGTGCGAGCAGCCATTGGCTCGCCGTCTGCGAGACGGTTGCGACCAGGCTGCTTACGATTGCCACCACGCCGCTTAGAACGAGCACCTTGATACTGAGATCGGATGATGGCCTCCCGATTCGACCGCGGCGCCGGAACAATATTGTCGGTGGCCCACTTCGCATGGTTAGTTCCTTGACGCTAATCTATAAGCTTTCATACCTCGAATACGACTTGGCGACCGTTACCGCATTCGTGGTGAGCAACATACAGGCGTCGAGACAACGAAGGTCGGTAGCGGATCTTCCATACCTGCGGCACCACACCGCGAAACTGGTCAGAAGGGCGGAGCCATGTCGTCAAAGCCGAACCGGCAGTTCGTGGCCGAGGTCGACGCCGACCTCCTCGAAGCGGTGCGGTCGCTCGCGGAAGCCGAGGGCCGCAGCCTCGAAGCGGTGGTCGAAGAGGCCCTGACGGCGCTGGTCGACAGCCGCCGGCACGACCGGCCGCGCGCCCACGTGATGGAGGCCTACGAGGCGAGCCACGCACGCTTCACCGACCTCTACAAGAAACTGGCGGAGTGAGCGACTACCTCACCCTGAGGGAAGTTCTGGCGATCCATTGCGACCAGATCTACCGCTACGGCGGGTCCAGCGGGGTGCGAGACCCCGGCGCCCTCGAAGCCGCGCTCGCGAGGCCGCAAAGCGGCTACTACGCGGATCTGATCGAAGAAGCGGCTGCACTCTGGGAGAGCCTGGCGCAGAACCATCCCTTCATCGACGGCAATAAGCGGACCGCCTTCGCCGTCACCTATACCTTCCTGACGATCAATGGTGGGCGCTTCGTACCAGATGCGGCAACGACCTTCGCCTTCATTACCGACTGCTACGCCCGCAATCACTTCGACTTCACGACCATCGAATCCTGGCTCAGAGGCGCTGTCGTCCTCGATGGCAGCACGAACACAGACGCCAACCCTTAGTCAAAAATGCCGCCAGCCGGTGGCCGCGAGGTCGAGGGGGTGGCCGTCGCGGTCGACGACCGTCAGGCTGCGGCCTTCGACGATGCGGCCGATGACGGTGACGGGGGTGGCGGCCGCCGCGGCGGCGGCCTGCAGCGCCGGTTCGCTCTCCGCGGCGACGGTGAAGAGCAGCTCGTAGTCGTCGCCGCCGGTCAGCACGGTCGCCAGGCGCTCCAGGTCGTCGGCCAGCGCCGCCGCGGCGGCGGGGGAGAGCGGCAGGCGGTGGCTCTCCACCACCGCGCCGCAGCCCGAGCCGTCGAGGATGTGGCCGAGGTCGCCCAGCAGGCCGTCGGAGACGTCCAGGCAGGCGCTCGCCAGCCCGCGCAGGCGCGGCCCCAGGGCGGTGCGCGGCCGCGGCAGGCGGTAGGCGTCCTCCAGGAAGGCACGCTCGGCCGGCTCCAGGTCGAGCAGGCCGCCGCGGCGGACCAGCAGGCCCAGGGCGGCATCGCCCAGGGTGCCGGAGAGGCAGAGCAGGTCGCCGGGCCTGGCGCCGCTGCGGACCAGCGCGGTCCCCTTCGGCAGGTACCCGAAGGCGGTGCAGGAGAGGGTCGTCGGCCCCGGCGTGCGCACCGTGTCGCCACCCAGCAGGCTGAAGCCGTAGGCCCGCTGGTCGGCCGCCAGCCCGGCGGCGAAGCGCTCCATCCAGGCGTCGTCGATGGCCGGCGAGAGGGCGGTGGACAGCAGGTAGCCGCTCGGCTCGGCGCCCATGGCGGCGAGGTCGGAGAGGTTGACCCGCAGCAGCTTGCGCGCCACCAGCTCCGGCGGGTCGTCGGGCAGGTAGTGGACGCCGTCCACCATGGTGTCGAGGGTGACCACAAGCTCTTCGCCCGGCGGCGGCGCGGTCACCGCCCCGTCGTTGGCCAGGCCGAAAGCGCCCTCCCCCGCCAGCGGGGCATAGAGGGCGGCGATCAGGTCGAACTCGCCGCGCAGGCTCTTGCCGGCCAAGGCGCCCTCCCCTTCAGGACGCGGACTGGAACTCTTCCGTGCGGAGCTGGCGCGCCAGGGCGTCCAGCATGCCGTTCACCAGCGCCGGCTCCTTCTCCACGAAGAAGGAGTGGGCGAGGTCGACGTACTCCGAGACCACCGCCCGGGCCGGCACGTCCTGGGCGTAGGCCAGTTCGTAGAGGCCGGCACGCAGGATGGCGCGCAGCAGGGTCTCCAGGCGCTCGACCGCCCAGCCTTCGGCGATCACCGCCGTCAGCATGTCGTCCAGCTCCTCCCTGTGGTGGCTCACCTCGCGCACCAGCCGGCCGAACAGCGGCGCAGAGAGCTCGCCGAGGCTGACGCCGTCGACCTCCTCCTCCAGGCGGTGCTGCAGGAACTCGTGGACGATCTTCTCGGGCGAGCCGCCGCCGATCTCCAGCTGGTAGAGCGCCTGCACGGCCGCCAGCCGGGCCAGCCGCTTCTGCAGCATGGCCTTGGGCAGGCTCCTCACCTGCGGGCCCCGGCCGCGCGGGATGGCGGGGGGCTTGGGGGCTTCCTGAGTCACGGCGGCGCTCACTCCTCCAGGTACTGCCGGCGCAGCTCGACCATCCGCAGGCAGGCGCCCGCCGCGTCGCGGCCCTTGTTGCCGCGCTTGCGGTCGGCGCGCGCCCAGGCCTGCTCGTCGTTCTCGGTGGTCAGGATGCCGTAGCCGATGGCCAGCCCCTCGTCGGCCGCCAGGTCCTGCAGCTTGCGGGCGCTCTCGCCGGCCACGTAGTCGTAGTGGGTGGTCTCGCCGCGGATCACGCAGCCGAGCGCCACGTAGCCGTCGTAGCGCGGGCCGCCCTCGCCGAAGGCGGCCATGGCGATGGCGGCCGGCACCTCGAAGGCGCCGGGCACGGCGATGCGCTCGAAGGTGGCGCCGGCGGCCTGCAGGGCCTCTTCCGCCCCCTTGGCCATCTCGTCGGCGAGGTCGTCGTAGAAGCGGGCCTCGACGATCAGAATGTGCGGCGGCTTGGCCATGGCGCGGAGGCGTCCTTACAGGGGGTGGGGAGCGCGGAGGCCTAATGCCGCTCGGGGTCGAGCGCAAGGGGCTGCTGGCCCACCACCTTCAGGCCGTAGCCCTCCAGGCCGACGATGGTGTGGCGGGTGTTGTGCAGCAGGATCATGTCCTGCACCCCCAGGTCGAGCAGGATCTGCGCGCCCTCGCCGTAGTCGCGCAGGGCCTGACCCGGCGCGCCGGCGTCCTCGCCGCTGTGGTGGGCGAGGCGGGCGCGGATCATGGCAGGCAGGCTGGCGGCGCTGACATCGCGGATCAGCACCACCACGCCGCGCTCCAGTTCGCCGATGCGACGCATCGCCTCCTGCAGCTCGCCGCCGCGCCCCAGCGCCTTGTCACCCAGCACGTCGTCCAGCACCGACAGGGCGTGGACGCGCACTGCCACCGGCCGGCCGTCGTCGACCGCGCCCTTCCAGAGGGCGATATGCTCCACGCCGGTGACCGCGTTGCGGTAGACGGCGATGCGGAAGGCGCCGCCGCAGCGGCTGTCGAAATCGCCCTCCACCACCCGCTCGACCACCCGGTCGTGGCGGCGGCGGTAGGCGATCAGGTCGGCGATGGTGGCGATCTTCAGGCCGTGGCGCTGGGCGAAGGCGATCAGGTCGTCGCGCCGGGCCATGGTGCCGTCGTCGTTCATGATCTCGCAGATCACGCCGGCCGGGTTGAGGCCCGCCAGCCGGGCGATGTCCACGGCCGCCTCGGTGTGGCCGGTGCGGAACAGCACGCCGCCGTCGCGGGCCATCAGCGGGAAGACGTGGCCCGGCGTCACGATGGCGTCGGCGCCCGACTGCGGGTCGATGGCCACCGCGATGGTGCGGGCGCGGTCGGGCGCGGAGATGCCGGTGGTCACGCCCTCGCGCGCCTCGATGGAGACGGTGAAAGCGGTCTCGTGGCGGGTCTCGTTCTTGCGGGACATCATGGGCAGGCCCAGGGCCTCGACCCGGGCGCGGGTCAGCGCCAGGCAGATCAGGCCGCGGCCGTGCTTGGCCATGAAGTTGATGGCCTCCGGTCCGCACATCTGCGCAGGGATGACGAGGTCGCCCTCGTTCTCCCGCTCCTCGTCGTCGACGAGGATGAACATGCGGCCGTTGCGCGCCTCCTCGATGATCTCCTCGATCGAGGAGACGATGTCGCGAAAGGTCACGCGCCAGGGCTCAGCGGCCGCCTGTCCCATTCCTCGGGTCCGTCCTATCTTTGCGAGAGCCGGGTAACGCTCTCTTCGGAGAGCCGGGCAACGTAACGTGCCAGGGGGTCGATTTCCAGGTTGACCCGCCCGCCCGCCTCGAGCCGGCCCAGCGTCGTCACCGCCGCCGTGTGGGGGATGATGTTGACGCCGAAGAGGGTGTCGCCCTCCGCGGTGTCCTCCACCTCGTTCACCGTCAGCGAGACGCCGTCGAGGGCGACCGAGCCCTTCGGCGCGATGAAGCGGCCGAGGTCGCCGGCCACCCGGAAGGAAAGGCGCAGGGAGGAGCCGTCCTGGCGCCGGCCGGTCACCGCGGCGAGGCCGTCCACGTGGCCCAGGACCAGATGGCCGTCCAGGCTGTCGCCCAGGCGCAGCGCCTGCTCCAGGTTGACCGGGCTGCCGACCACCCAGTCGCCGAGGGTGGTCTTCGACAGGGTCTCGGCCGAGACGTCGACGGCGAAGCCGCCCAGGGGCTTGTCGACCACCGTCAGGCAGCAGCCGTTGCAGGCGATCGAGGCGCCGATGGCGAAGGTGGCCGGGTCGTAGCCCGTGGCGATGACGAAGCGCCGCTCCCCCTCGCCGGAGACGGCGCGCACCTCGCCCCTGTCGGTCACGATCCCGCTGAACAGCTCACCCACTCCCCGTTTCGGTCGTTCGGACTTCGGTCGCTCTGATCCGCAGCTGCAGCAGGTCGTCGCCCAGCCGCTCGCTGCTCTCCAGGCGGAAGGTGGGCGCCGCCGCCAGTTCCGCAAGCCCGAAGGGCGCCACCGCCGGCCGGCCGTCGCCGCCCAGGGCCTTCCCCGCATGGAACCAGGCCACCTGATCGACCAGCCCCGCGGCCAGGAAGGCCGCGGCGAGGCCGCCGCCGCCCTCCAGCAGCACGCGGGTGATGCCGCGGGCGGCCAGCGCCTGCAGCGCGGCCAGCGGGCGCGGCCGGCCGGCCTCGTCGGCGGCGACGAGGATGGTTTCCACCGCCGCAGGCAGGCCGCGCGCGGCCTCGCCGACCACCATCCAGGTCGGCTGCTCGCTCGCCCGGGCCACCAGGTCGAGGTGCGCGGGCAGCCCGGCGCGGCTGGCCAGGACGACGCGCACCGGATGCAGCGGCGAGAAGCCGGGCAGCCGCACGTCCAGCCGCGGGTCGTCGGCGCGGGCGGTGCCGGCACCGACCATCACGGCGTCGTGCTGGGCGCGCAGCAGATGGACGCGGGCACGCGCCTCCGGGCCGGTGATCCAGCGGCTCTCGCCGGTGCTGGTGGCGATGCGGCCGTCCAGGCTGCTCGCCAGCTTCAGGGTGACCAGCGGACGCGCCTGCTCGCGGGCGAGGATGAAGCCCCGGTTGATCGCCTCCGACTCGGCGGCACAGAGGCCGACGTCGACCTGGACGCCGGCGGCGCGCAGGGCGGCGATGCCGGCGCCGTTCACCCGCGGGTCGGGGTCGCGGCAGGCGACGACGCAGCGGCGGATGCCGGCCTGCAGAAGGGCCTGGGTGCAGGGCGGCGTGCGCCCGAAGTGGACGCAGGGCTCGAGGGTGACGTAGGCCGTGCCGCCGGCCGCCGCCGGGCCGGCCCGGCGCAACGCCTCCGTCTCGGCATGGGGCCGCCCGCCCGGCTGGGTCCAGCCGCGGCCGACGACCAGGCCGTCGCGCAGCACGACACAGCCCACCGCCGGATTGGGGGCGACGCGGCCGAGCCCCCGGCGCGCCAGCGCCAGGGCCGTCCGCATGGCATCGATGTCCTCAGTGCTCCAGCGGATCGCCACCGAGCTTGTCCACGAAGTCGCCGAAGTCCCGGGCCTCGCGGAAGTCGCGGTAGACCGAGGCGAAACGGACGTAGGCGACCGGATCGAGGGTCGCCAGCGCGTCCATCACCATCTCGCCGACCAGCTTCGCCGGGATCTCCGTCTCGCCGGAACTCTCCAGCCGCCGGACGATGCCGTTGACCACCCGCTCGACCCGCTCGGGATCAACCGGCCGCTTGCGCAGGGCGATCCGCATGGAGCGCAGGATCTTGTCGCGCTCGAAGACCTCGCGCCGGCCGTCCTTCTTCACGACGGTCAGCTCCCGCAGCTGCACCCGCTCGAAGGTGGTGAAGCGGGCGCCGCAGTTGGGGCACTGCCGGCGCCGCCGGATCGCCGAGTTGTCCTCGGTGGGCCGGGAATCCTTCACCTGCGTATCTTCGTGGCTGCAGAACGGACAGCGCATCGTCCGGGTGGTCCCCCCTGTGGTGGCTTCCCCTGCCGGCCGGCTCAGGCGCCCGGATAGATCGGGAAGCGGTCGCAGAGCGCCCGCACCTCGGCCCGGACGGCCGACTCGGCAGCCGCGTTATCCTCGCCGTTCGCCGCGAGTCCGTCGAGCACTTGCGCGATCAGCTGGCCGATATGGCGGAATTCGGCGGGGCCGAAGCCGCGGGTCGTGCCGGCGGGGGTGCCCAGGCGGACGCCCGAGGTGACCATCGGCTTCTCCGGGTCGAAGGGGATGCCGTTCTTGTTGCAGGTGATGCCGGCGCGGTCGAGCGCCTTCTCGGCGACATTGCCGGTCAGTCCCTTGGGCCGCAGGTCGACCAGCATCAGGTGGGTGTCGGTGCCGCCCGTGACGATGGCCAGGCCGTTCTCCACGAGGGTCGCGGCGAGGGTCCGGGCGTTCTCCACGACCCGCTCGGCGTAGGACCGGAACTCCGGCTGCAGCGCCTCGCCGAAGGCCACCGCCTTGGCGGCGATCACGTGCATGAGCGGGCCGCCCTGCAGGCCCGGGAAGGCCGCCGAGTTGATCTTCTTGCCGAGGTCCTCGTCGTTCGACAGCACCAGACCGCCGCGCGGCCCGCGCAGGGTCTTGTGGGTGGTGCTGGTGACCACGTGGGCGTGGGGCAGCGGCGAGGGGTGCACGCCCGCAGCCACGAGGCCCGCGAAGTGGGCCATGTCGACCATGAAATAGGCCCCGACTTCGTCGGCGATCGCCCGGAAACGCGCGAAGTCGATGGTCCGCGGGTAGGCCGAACCGCCGGTGATGATCAGCCTGGGCTTGTGCTCCCGGGCCAGCCGCTCGACCTCATCGAAATCGATCAGCCCGTCCTCCCGGCGCACCCCGTACTGCACGGCGTTGAACCACTTGCCCGACAGGTTCGGCGCGGCGCCGTGGGTCAGGTGGCCGCCGGCCGACAGCGACAGTCCCATGATCGTGTCACCCGGCTGCAGCAGGGCCAGCATGACGATCTGGTTCGCCTGTGCGCCCGAGTGCGGCTGCACGTTGGCAAAGGCGCAGGAGAAGAGCTTCTTCACCCGGTCGAGCGCCAGCTCCTCAGCCACGTCGACGTACTCGCAGCCGCCGTAGTAGCGCCGGCCGGGATAGCCCTCGGCGTACTTGTTGGTGAGGACCGAGCCCTGGGCCTCCAGCACGGCGCGGGAAACGATGTTCTCGGAGGCGATCAGCTCGATCTGGTGCTGCTGGCGACCGAGCTCCGCCCGGATGGCCTCGGCCAGCTTCGGATCCTGGTCGGCCAGGGTGGCACCGAAGAACCGATCGAAGAAGGTGTCACGGGAAGCGGCCTGGGCGGTCATGGATGAGATCCTCCGGATGATCTGAAGGCGGGCGATCGAGGGGACGGGAAGGCCACGGCGGCGGAACCGCCTCAGCCCAGCTTGTCGACGCGGCGCTGATGACGGCCGCCGGCGAAGGGCGTCTCGAGGAAGGCCGCGAGGCAGCGTCTGGCGACCTCCTCGCCGATCAGCCGCTGGCCGAGGGCCAGCACGTTGGCGTCGTTGTGCTCGCGGGCGAGCCGGGCCGACGTCTCGTCGTGCACCACAGCCGCACGGATGCCGTGGTGACGGTTGCAGGCGATGGAGATGCCGATGCCGCTGCCGCAGATGGCGACGCCGAAAGCCGCCTCGCCGGCCAGAACGGCCTTCGCGAGGCGCTCGCCGTAGTCGGGGTAGTCCACCGACTCGGAACCGTGGGTGCCCAGGTCGACCACGGCCCAGCCCAGCGACTCGGCCTCGGCGGCCAACAGAGCCTTGAGGCCGACACCGGCATGGTCTGAGGCGAAAGCCAGGATTCGCTCGGACATCTCTCTGCTCTCGCGGGAGCGCCCGCAGGCGCGACGAGCAGGCTGTCTAGCACGTCCCCCCAGCAGCGCAAGCCGCAGCGGTCGCCCGATCTGCGCCGCCGCCCGGAAAGGGCCGCGCGGCTATTCGTCGTCGCCGCCGCCCTCGCCGCCGGCGTCGAGCATCGCCGCCGCCACCAGCCCGGCGTTCGCCCGCACGGCCTGCTCGATCGTCCCCGCGATCTCCGGGTTGTCCTTGAGGAAGCGTCTGGCGTTCTCGCGGCCCTGGCCGATCCGCTGGCCGTTGTGCGAGAACCAGGCCCCCGACTTCTCGATCACGCCGGCCTGCACGCCGAGGTCGAGCAGTTCGCCCGTCTTCGAAATCCCCTCGCCATACATGATGTCGAACTCGACCATGCGGAACGGCGGCGCCAGCTTGTTCTTCACCACCTTCACCCGCGTCTGGTTGCCGATCACCGTGTCGCGGTCCTTGATCGCTCCGATCCGGCGGATGTCGAGGCGGATCGAGGCGTAGAACTTCAGCGCGTTGCCGCCGGTCGTCGTCTCCGGGCTGCCGAACATCACGCCGATCTTCATGCGGATCTGGTTGATGAAGATCACCAGGGTGTTCGACCGGGCGATCGACGAGGTGAGCTTGCGCAGCGCCTGGCTCATGAGCCGTGCCTGCAGGCCCGGCATCTGGTCGCCCATCTCGCCTTCGAGTTCGGCGCGCGGCACCAGGGCGGCCACCGAGTCGATGACCAGCACGTCGACCGCACCGGAGCGCACCAGGGTGTCGGCGATCTCCAGCGCCTGCTCGCCGGCATCGGGCTGCGAGATCAGCAGCTGGTCGATGTCGACACCCAGCTTGGTGGCATAGCTGGGATCGAGGGCGTGCTCGGCATCGACGAAGGCGCAGGTGCCACCGGCCTTCTGCGCCTCGGCCACGGCATGCAGCGCCAGCGTCGTCTTGCCCGACGACTCCGGCCCGTAGATCTCGACGATCCGCCCGCGCGGCAGGCCGCCGATGCCGAGCGCGATGTCGAGCCCCAGGGAGCCCGTCGACACCACTTCCGTATCGACCACCTCGCGCTGCCCCAGGCGCATGATCGAGCCCTTGCCGAAGGCCCGTTCGATCTGCACCAGGGCGGCGTCGAGCGCCTTGTTGCGTTCCGGATTGTTCTGCGCCACGAGCTGTAACACCGCCTGCGTCATGTTTCGGTCGTCCGGCTCTTATCCCATGCGGTCGCTATGACCGCAACGCATCCACTGTACTCTTTTTGTTCCTGCACGCAACAAAGGAACACAGTGGGAACGGACAGTTGGTCCCGCTGCGGCCTGCCAGGGATCATCCCAGCACCGTCTTCACCTTGTCGACCAGTTCCCGCAGGTCGTAGGGCTTCGGCAGGAACTGGCTGTCACCGGCGATCAGGCGATCGCGCAGCGCGTCCTCCGCATAGCCGGAGATGAAGAGCACGCGCAGGTCGGGAATACGCTCCCGCAGCCGCGCCGCCAGGGTCGGCCCGTCCAGGCGCGGCATGACCACGTCGGTGATCAACAGCTCGAGCCCGACAGCCTCGGGCGTCTCCAGCAGAGCCAGCGCCGCGTCACCGGAGGCCGCTTCAAGCACCTGGTAGCCCTTCTTGCGGAGGGCCCGGCACGAGAAGGTGCGCACAGCGGCGTCATCCTCCACCACCAGAATGGTCGCGCTGCCCGTCAGATCGCGGGCCTGTCCCGGGGGCGCGGCCTTCGGCTCCTCCGGCGCCTCGAGGCTGCGCGGGAAGAAGAGGGTGAAGACCGCGCCGGCGCCCGGCTCGCTGTCCACGGCGATGGTCCCGCCGGTCTGCTTCATGATCCCGTAGGCGGTGGACAGCCCCAGGCCGGTCCCCTGGCCGACCTCCTTGGTCGTGAAAAAGGGATCGAAGATCCGCGCCAGATGTTCCGGTGGGATGCCCTGACCGGTATCGGCGACGGTGAGAGTGACATAGTCGCCGGCCGGCAGGACGTCGTCGCCGATCCGCGTCGGCTTCTCGAAGGTCCTGTTTGCGGTCCGCATCTCGAGCCGTCCGCCGCCCGGCATGGCGTCGCGAGCGTTGACGGCGAGGTTGATCAGCACCTGCTCGACGTGGCTCACGTCCGCCCGCACCGGCCAGAGATCGCGTGCCTGGGCGAGATCGAGTTCGACCCCCTCGCCGAGCAGACGGCGCAGCAGGTGGGCGGTGTCGGCGAGCACATCCGTCAGCACCAGCACCCTCGGCTGCAGGGTCTGCTGACGCGAGAAGGCGAGAAGCTGGCGTACGAGGTTGGCGGCCCTGTTGGCGTTCTGCTTGATCTGCATGATCTCGGCGAAGGATTGGTCGCCGGGCCTGTGCCGGATCAGCAGGAGATCGCAGAAGCCGATCATCGCGGTCAGGAGGTTGTTGAAGTCGTGCGCGACGCCGCCGGCGAGTTGCCCGACCGCCTGCATCTTCTGGGACTGCGCGAACTGCTGCTCCAGCGTCTTGCGCTCCGTCAGGTCGAGAAGTTGCACGATCCACGCGCCCGGCGGCCCGCCGTCGAGGCGTCGGAACAGGACCTGGCAGGCCACGCCGGTTTCCCCGGCCAGGGTGATCTCGCCGTGCCTCACGTCGGGCCGCGTGTCGGGACCCGGCCGGTCGTTCGTCATCCCGAACGCCGCGGCCAGGAAGTCCGCAGAGTCGGAGCGGACGAGGTCGGCCAGGGACCTGCCGATCATGCCGCTGCCGTCCTGTCTGCAGAGTTCGCCGAACGCCCTGTTGCAGGTCACTATCCGCAGCCGGGCGTCGAGCACGGCCAGCGCGGCCGGCGCTTCCCGGAACAGCCTGTCGTCCTCCAGTCGACCGCCGCCACCGACGAGGACCGGGCCCGGGCTTCCGGCGCCCGCGCGGGGGCCGCGCAGCCGAGAGAGCAGGCGCCCGATCACGCCGCGATGCGGGGGGGCGGGCAGCCGGCCCATGTCGGAAGGCGTTGTGGCCGGGCCGGCGCCTCGCCGCCCAGGGTCCCGCTCGGGCGCCCGGGGGGCGGCGCGACGTTGCGCCGTGGCTCGCCCGGGCGACCCGCGGGCGGCGGGCCGCCGCCATCGGCGGAAGGCTGCGGCGAGTCCATCGCGGGATGCGTCCACCCGACTTGCACCCCGTCCTCGCGAGGTTCCAGGACGACGCCGTCGGCGAGCGGCCGGATCGCCAGGCCCTGGAGCGTCGGCAGGACCTCGACGAAGAGCAGTTCCAGGCCGTCGGAAAACGGCTGGCCGCCCTGGCGCGAGGAAAAGAGGTAGAGCCTGTCGCCAGCCAGGGGATCGACGACCGTCGCCGGGCCTCTCGGCTCCCGCAACGGCACCAGCAGCCCGCCGTCTCCGGACTCGCCGAGGGTGGCGCGTTTTCCGTCCGCGACGGCCGGGCCCGCGCCGGCGTCATCCGTCCGCATCAGACGCAGCGTCCAGCGGCGGCCGCCGCCGGTAACCTCCGCGCGATGGCGCGGCAGCCGGATCGCCAGGACGTCGTTGTCGCCGCGCGCCCGCGACAACGCCTGCAGGACGGGGCCGACGGAACGCAACTGCTCCGGCAGGTCCGCGGGCATGGCCCGGTCGAAGCCGAAGAGCAGGACATCTCCCCGCCGCAGCGCGACCACGCCGACCGGCACCGGCCAATCGAAGGTGATGGAGAGGTTGTCCAGGCCGGCGTCGGGGACTCCCTCTTCCGCCGAGCCCCCCGTGGTCCGGGCCGAAGACCCCGGCAGGCGCGTCACCGTCACCTGGACTCTGCTGCCGCTCGGCAACGGCGCTGCCGGAAAGGGCGCCGCCTGAAGCGGCAGTTCGAGAGCCGGCGGGCTCGCCCCGGCGGCGAACGGCAGGAGAGCGGCGAACGCCAGCAGGGCTCCAGCCGACAAGCAGCCGCTCAGCGGACGGAGGCGGCGGCGAAGCGGAAGAGCCATGGGCAGCATCGGCGCACTATGCACGAGCGAAGTTCGGGTCGCAGCCCAAACTTCGCAGACGCGCGGCCCAGCAACGTGCGGGAAGGCCGAACCGGAGAGCCTTCCGCCAGCGCCCGCTCGGGCGCTACTCGTCGCGGTGCGTGCGCTCCATCCGCTCGTGGCGCTCCTGGGCTTCGAGCGACAGCGTCGCGATCGGCCTGGCCTCCAGACGCCGCACTCCGATCGGCTCCTGCGTCTCCTCGCAGTAGCCATAGGACCCGTCTTCGATGCGCGCCAGGGCCGCATCGATCTTCGCGATCAGTTTGCGCTCCCGGTCCCGGGTGCGCAGTTCCAGGGACCGGTCGGTCTCCAGCGACGCACGATCGGTCAGGTCGGGCTCCGCCAGGCTCTCGCTCTGCATGTTGTTGAGCGTCTGGCCGGATTCGCGAAGGAGCTCGCCCTTCCAGCGGAGAAGCTTCTGGCGGAAGTACTCCCGCATCTGCGGGTTCATGAAAGGTTCGTCGTCACGCGGACGATAGTCGGGCGGCAACGTAACGGTCATCTCCACAGGCCTTCTCCGGCAGACCAAAGGCGCGCGGAGTATAGTGGCTTCCCAGTCTCGGACAAGCGGCGGCGCCGGTCCCTTACATACTTGAAACACAAGGGTATTTCCGCCTTCGAGGAAAGATGTCCAGGACGATCGCGTTCAGAACATCCGCGACGGAAGCCACAGGCTCAGAACGGGGAAGGCCACCAGCAGCGCAAGACGCACCAGGTCCGCGAGGATGAAAGGCAGAATTCCGGCAACCACCGTGCGCTGCGTCAGGCCCGGAACGGTCGATTGCACGACGAAAAGGTTCATGCCGATCGGCGGGGTGATCAATCCGATCTCGGCGACCGTCACGACCAGGATGCCGAACCAGACCGGGTCGTAGCCGAGGCTGCTCGCGACCGGCGCGAGCAGCGGCACCGTCAGCAGGATCATGGACATGGAATCCATGAAACAGCCGAGCACCACGTAAAAGAGCAGGATGAGAAGCAGGACGCTGAGGGGATCGAGGCCCAGCGCGTCGATCGTACCGATGAGCGCCGTCGGCAGCCCCGTGCTTTCCAGGAAATAGTTGAAGAGAGAGGCACCGATCAGAATGAAGAAGATCATGCCGGTGAGCGCCGCCGTCTCCGTGACGGCGCTCCAGAGCGTCGCCCTGTCCAGGTGGCCCGACAGCAGGGCCAGCAGGAAGGCGCCGACCGCCCCCACCGCCGCCGCCTCGGTCGGCGAGAACCAGCCGAGATAGATGCCGCCGATGACCAGGGCGAAGAGCAGGACGACGCGCCAGACCCGCCCGAGGGTCGTCAGCCGATGGCGCCAGGAGGCGCGCGGCAGCGACGGCGCCAGATGCGGGGCCGCCCAGACCCCCGCGACTATGGCGATCCCGTAGAGCAACGTGGCGACGAGGCCCGGCACCAGGGCGCCGATGAACAGCTGCCCGATCGAGGTCTGGGTGAGAATGCCGTAGATCACCAGCAGGATGGACGGCGGAATGAGCACGCCCAGCGTGCCGCCCGCGGCGATCGCCGCCGAGGAAAGCGAATCGGCGTAGCCCCGCGCCTTCATCTCGGGGATCGCGACCCGGCCCATGGTGGCCACGGTCGCCAGCGACGAGCCGCAGATCGCACCGAACAGGGCGCAGGCGCCGACGGCGGTGACCGCGAGACCGCCGCGCAGATGGCCGAGAAAGCTGGTGACCATGTCGAACAGCGAGCGGGAGAGACCGGCCCGCGCCGCGAAGACCCCCATCATCACGAAGAGCGGTATGACGGAGAGCGAATAAGGGAAGATGGAATCGAACGGCGCCGAGCCGAGGATGAAGCTGGCCCCCATCCAGCCATTGAGCCACCAGAAACCGGCCAGGCCGACGAGGGCCATCGACACCGCCACCGGCAGGCCGAGACCGATGAGAACCAGGACGGTGATAAAGCCGCCCAGGCCGAGCAGCGCCGGGCTCACGCCCGCTGCCCCGTCTGCGGCGGGTCGACCACGGTCAGCAGCGCCGCGACGATCGACAGGGCGACACCGGCCAGCAAAGGCACCCAGTACCAGGTGATCGGGATGCCCAGCTGCTGCGAGCGGTCGCCGAACAGCAGCTGCTGCTCGTAGGCCCCGACGCAGGCCTGCAGGACGAGCCCCAGCAGAGCCGCCGCCGCCACGCCCCCGAGCACCCGCACGAGGCGGTTCAGCCGCGCCGGCAAGGCGTCGACCAGGAGGTCCACGCCGACGTGAGCCCCTGCCATGAAGGCGTAGGGGATAACCAGCCAGGCGCCCCCCAGGACGAAGAGCTGGACGAGGTCGATCACCCCGAGGATCGGGAAGCCGGCGCGCCGGCCGATCACGTCGACCACGGTGAGCAGCGCCGCGGCGGCATAGGCGAGGACGCCGACGACCGCCGCCGAGGTCACGAGGCCCCGAAGGACCCGCAGCGGTGCGGCGGCGGCGGTGGCCCCACCCGACACGCCGCCGCGCGATTCACTCATACTTCGCGACGCTTTCCTGCATCTGTTCGTAGATCTCGTCGGCATTGTCGACGCCGGCGCTCTTCACGCTCGCCAGATAGGCCTCGATCATGGGCTCCAGTGCCTGGCGCCAGCGCGCCCGCTCCTCGGGGGAGAGCGTGGTGATCTCGTGCCCGGCGTCCACGGCCTGCTTGCGCCCGACAGCATCCCACTTGTCCCACCAGTCGCCGAACTTGGCCACCAGGGCCTCGCCGGAGGCCTCGTCGATGCAGGCGCGCACCTTCTCCGGCAGAGCATCATACTTGCGCTGGTTCATGACGAAGAAGAACGGCACGGTATAGGCACCGGCATCCAGATGGTACTTCAGGACCTCGTTGAGCCCGAAGGAGGCCACCGGATCCCAGGGGAAGACCGTGCCGTCGATGACGCCCTTCTGCAGGCTCTCGTAGACCTCGCCCGGCGGCAGCCCCTGCGGGGTCGCGCCGAGGTACTTGAGCATCTCCGAGACGGCCGGGCTGGGGGTACGGATGCGCAGCCCCTTCAGGTCCTCCATCGTCTCGACCTTCTTGTGCGAGGTGTGGATCAGACCGCCGTTGTGGGCGAAGAGAGCCAGCACCTTGAGGCCGCGATACTCGTCCTTGAGGTAGACCGGATAGAGGTCCCACAGCGTCTGGCTGGCAGCACCCGCATCCTGGGTCAGGAACGGCAACTCGATGATGGAGGTGCGCGGAAAGCGACCCCGGGGGATGCCGTTCAGCCCAACGGCGATGTCGACCACGCCGGCCAGCACCTGCTCCTGCTGCTTGGCGACGTTGCCGAGCTGGGTGCCGCCCGGGAAGATCTCGAAGTCGACCGCCCCGCCGCTGCACTGGCTCACCTGCTCGGTCCAGGGCACCACGAAGTCGGTGTGGATGCCGTGCACCGGCGGCAGGTAATGGCTGACCTTCAGGGTCGTCTGGGCGGCCGCGGCGGTGGCCGCCAGCGGCAGCGCCAGAACGGCTGCGGCGAGTGTGAGACCGGCTTTCATCTGTTCCTCCCTCGGTTTCCCTTGTCCGGCCGTCAGAGCGCCAGCTTCAACGCCGTGCCCCGTGCCCGCGAACAACAGACCATCATGCGCCGGTTCTCCCGGCGTTCCGACGGCGTCAGCACCCGGTCGCGGTGGTCGACCTCGCCGTCGATCACCGCCACCTCGCAGCTGCCGCAGATACCTTCCTCGCAATCGCTCGGCACGTCGACTCCGGCCGCGCGCAGGGCCTCCAGCACCGTGCGGTCGGCAGCCACGCCGACCGTGAGGTCGCTGTCCACCAGTTCGACATCGAAGGCATGCTCGACCGCCGGATCGAGCTTCGTCTGAGCCGACGAGAAGTGTTCGACATGCAAGCCGCCCGGCCAGTCCGCGAAGGCGGCCTGCAGGGCGGACAGCAGCCGCTCGGGGCCGCAGGCGTAGATCGCGCAGGCCGCCGGCGTCGCGCCGGCCAGCGCTTCGACCGCGAGTCGCCGTCCCTCGTCGGCCGGGTAGAGGTGCAGAACGTCCCCGTGGGCCCGCCGCAGCCGGTCGAGGAAGGCCATGCGCGCCGCCGCGCGGCCGGCATAGTGGATCTCGTAGGCCTTGCCCGCCTGCTTCAGGGCATCGGCCATGGCGATGATCGGGGTTATGCCGATGCCGCCCGCGATCAGCAGGTAGCGCTCCCCTGTGAGGTCGAGGTGGAAGTGATTCCTGGGCCCGCGGATCGACACCAGATCGCCGGGCCGCAGGCGCTCATGGACGTAGAGGGAGCCGCCGCGGCCGCCCTCCTCCCTCAGGACCGCCAGATGCAGCCGGGCCCGGTCGTCGGGATCGCCGCAGATCGAATACTTGCGCTCGAACGAGCCGCACAGCAGGTCGACGTGGGAGCCGGCGGTCCAACGGGGCATCGGCCGCCCGCGCGGGTCTTCGAGCACGAGGCCCGCCACCCCCTCGGCCAGCGTTTCGACCGCGGCCACCCGGGCCTCGCGTACCGCCTGCCGGCGGTTCGGCGTTCCCAGCGGGAAGGCGGCAGACCGATCGAGTACGGAAGGATCGGTGCGCTCCGGGTTGGCGGCGGGGTCCCACTGCACCAGCAGGTGGTCGGGGCCGCGGAACGACGCGTTCGGCAGATAGGTGAAGGCCTGGTGGGGCGACAGTTGCATGTGCGGCAGGCGGCGGGTGAAGGCCTCGAGGAAGATCCGCATCTCCATGCGGGCGAGGTTCTTGCCCAGGCACTGATGGCTGCCGTAGCCGAAGGAGAGGTGCTCGGCCGTGTTGTCGCGGTAGATGTCGATCTCGTCCGGATTCTCGAAATGCCGCGGGTCATGGTTGGCCGACGCCATGACGATCAGCAGCCGCTCGCCCTTGGCGATCCTGACGCCGCCGACCTCGGTGTCGGCCGTCGCGACCCGTCGCCAGGCGACGATCGAGCCGGCGAAGCGCAGGCACTCCTCCACTGCATTGGGGATGAGGGAGGGGTTCGCGCAGATGTCATCCCAGACGTCGCGGCGCTCCAGCAGCAGCCGGAGCATGTTCGCCGTGGCGTGGGCGGTGGTCTCGTGGGCGGCGACGATGCCGGCCATCATCATGGAGTGAAGGTAGGAGTCGGTGACGACGTCCGGCAGCTCCTTCTGCCGGCGGATGGCGTATTCCATCCAGCCGTGGCCGGAAGGGTCGCGGCGCATCTTCTCCAGCACCTCGCCGGAGTAGGTCCAGAAGCGCCCGACGGCCTCGGCGACGGCCGCCTGTTCCTCCGGCGAAGGCTTGCCCCAGGTGTTGACGGTGTGGGCGATGGAGTACTTCCGCAGCGTCGCCATGTCCTCCTCGGGCACGCCGAGGAAATGGAGCGCGACTGTGAGCGGGATCTCCCACAGCATCTCGTCGACCAGATCCGCCCGGCCGCGGTCGATGAAGCGGTCCATGTATTCGCGAGTCAGACGCCGGACCATCGGCTCGTGGTGTGCCAACTCGGCCAGCTCGAAGGAGGCCATCAGCGCCCGGCGCCGCTCCATGTGCGCCGGCTCGTCCTCGTTCACCAGCGTGCGGTTCATGGCATAGCGGTAGCGCTGGAGGATCGCCTGCGCTTCGGCCGAGGGCGGCGTCATCTTCTCCAGCGCAATGGCCGGCGAGAAGATGCGGTTGTCGCGGAAGACGGCCTTCACGTCGTCGTACCGGGCGACCACCCAGTAGCCGATGGCGTCGCTCCAGAAGACCGGCTCCTGCTCACGCGCCCAGCGAAGGGCCTCGGCCGGATCGGCCTGAAAGGGGGTGTCGAAGGGGTCGAACCTCGACGCACGATCGGAGAAGGGACAGCGCGCAGCGCTTGACATCTCCGCTCCTCCCGTAGGTCTTCTCGTTTATCGCACAAGCATGTGCGCTATAGGTTTATAGGTGGACCTCGCCGAAGGGGTCAAGGCGGGGGCGGCGGGCTTGGAGCGAGAGGTGAACAGGCAGGGCGGGAAACTGCAGACCCTGCAGCGCGGGATCGAGGCGCTGTCGATCATCGGCAACAATCCCGACGGCCTGTCGGTGGCGCAGCTCGCCCAGCATCTGCACGTCGATCGGGCGATCGCCTACCGCATCGTCGCCACCCTCGAAGCCGAAGGCCTCGTGTCCCGCACGGCGACCGGTCAGCTCTATCTCGGCAGCGGCATTCTGCTGCTCGCATCGAAGATCGAGCCGCAGTTCCAGTCCTTTGCGCAGCCCCTGCTGCGCGAGCTCGCCAACAGCGTGAGTGCCACCGCCTTTCTGTCGCTTGCGCGGGGAGAAGACGCAGTGGCCGTACAGGTCGCCGAGCCGGAGACGGGGCTGATCCGCGTCGGCTACCGTGTCGGCAGCCGTCACCCCCTGACGCTCGGGGCGGCCGGCATCGCCATCCTGGCAGGCCGGCCGGAAGTGCCTGGCGATCCCGCGGAAGTGCGCGAGGCGCGGCGCCTCGGCTACAGCGTCACCAGGGGCCAGCTGCAGCGGGGCGCGGTCGGGGTCGCGGCGCCAGTCCGGCCGTCCCACCGTACCGCCATCCTGGAAGCGAGCGTCGGGGTCGTCGCCCTCGACGACCTCGACGTGGAAGGCGTCATCCCGAGCGTCCTGGCGTGCGCCGCGGAACTCGCTCGGCTGCTGCACAAGCCGCCCCCTCCGACCTAAGCCGCGAGCGTCCGGCGCCTGTCCAGCAACTGGCGAACGGCCGCGACGAAACGATCGACCTCCGCGACCGTACTGCCAAGGCCGAGGGAGGCCCGGAGGGCTCTGCGCGCCAGCCCTTCCGCCACCCCCATGGCCATGAGGACATGCGAGGGCTGCACCTTGCCGGACGAACAGGCCGAGCCGGAGGACAGGGCGATGCCCGCCAGGTCCAGCGCGGCCAGCGCCACCTCGGCCGTCACCCCCGGCAGGGCGAAGCAGCAGGTGTTGGGCAGGCGGGGGGCACTGGCGCCGAAGATCACGACTTCCGCGCTCAGCGCACGCAGGCGCGTTTCCATTTCGTCGCGAAGCGCAGCGACGGCCGCCATCGCCTGCCAGTCCTCGGCAGCAGCAGCAGCCGCGGCCCCGAAGCCCACGATGCCGGCGACGTTCTCGGTGCCGGCCCGTCGCCGCAGTTCCTGGCCGCCGCCACGCAGAAGCGGCCGCAGATCGAGGCCATCACGGACGATCAGGGCGCCCACCCCTTGCGGCCCCCCGATCTTGTGGGCCGACAGGGTCAAGAGGTCGGCCCCCGGGGCCTCCCGGTCGAGCGGCAGCCGCCCCGCACCCTGCACCGCATCCACGTGCAACAGGCCGCCGGCGGCATGAACCAAGTCGGCCGCCTCGGCGATCGGCTGCAGGACACCCGTCTCGTTGTTCGCCAGCATGAGCGACACCAGCGCCGGCGGCCCTTCGGCCAGCGCCGCCTCCAGGCCGACGAGGTCGAGCCGCCCGTCCGCCGTCAGGGGCAGATGCTGTGCTGCCGGATCGACCTGCAGCACGGACTCGTGCTCCCCCGCCGAGACCAGCCTCCGCCGATCCGGCAGCCCGCTGAGAGCCAGGTTGTTGGCTTCGGTGCCACCGGCGGTGAAAACCACCGCGCGCGGGGCGCAGCCCACCAGCACCGCGACCTGCCGTCGGGCTTCCTCGACCCGTGCCCGCGCCTGCCGTCCGTCTGCATGCACAGAGGATGCATTGCCGGTGTGGGCCAGGGCGAGGATCATCGCCTCCCGCGCCTCTGCACGCAGGGGTGCCGTGGCGTTGTGGTCGAAATAGATCCGCGGAGGAGCCACGGCCCGGGCTACTCGGCAGCGACGGCGGCCGCCGGGGGAGCACCCGCCGAAGGAGTAGCCGGGCCGGTCACGCCGCGCGCAACCTGCCCGCTCAGGACGTCGGCCAGCGAGACCGAGCGGAGGTAGCCGTGGATCTGGTTGCCCAGTTCCTCCCACAGGTCATGGGTCGCACACCGCCGGGTGCTGCCGCGGCAACCGATCGGCTGGCCGGGGGTGCAGCGGGTGGTCTGCAGCGGCTCGTCGACCGCGAGCACGATGTCCGCGATGGCGATCTCCGCAGTCGCGCGGGAGAGCAGGTAGCCGCCGCCCGGGCCGCGCACGGAGCGTACCAGTTCCGCACGCCGCAGCTTGGCGAAGAGCTGCTCCAGGTAGGACAAGGAAATGTTCTGCCGTTCGGCGATTTCGGCGAGCGTCACCGGCTCCCGGGTCCCGCGCGCCGCGAGGTCGACCAGCGCCATCACCGCATAGCGACCCTTGGTACTGAGCTTCACCCGTCGGTTCCCTTTGGCCGCCCGAGGCCCGCGCCTCAGCAGCGGCCCGTCCCGGCTTCGTGGGAGATTATCGACCGGCTGACGGTGCCGTCGCCGATGCGCCCCTCGCGCGTTTCGCCGCCGCGCGCCTCCAACTGCTCCACCCGGGCCTGCAGCCGCTGCACCTCGCCCATCAGCCCCTCGAGCGCCCGTGCCACCGGATCCGGGATGTCGCCGCTCGGCATGCCGTAGGCGAGGAAACCGGGGTCGGGCGCCCGCGTCCCCGACACGGGGCGCGCAGGGATGCCCACGACGGTCACCCCCGGTGCGACCTCCTTGGTCACCACGGCATTGGCGCCGACGCGCGCATTCCGCCTGACAACGATCGGCCCCAGGATCTGCGCGCCCGAGCCGACGATCACGCCGTCCTCCAAGGTGGGATGGCGCTTCTGGTTGCGCTGGCTGTCGCTGTCCACGGAGGGTGCGACCCCACCGAGGGTCACGTCATGGTAGAGCGTGACGTCGTCGCCGATCTCCGCCGTCTCGCCGATCACCACGCCGCTGCCGTGATCGATGAACAGGCGGGCGCCGATCCTGGCGCCCGGATGAATCTCGATGGCCGTCAGGAAGCGGCCGACGTGGGAGAGGAAGCGGGCCAGCAGATACCACTGGCGGCACCAGAGCACGTGGCTGACCCGGTAGATCAGCAGCGCCTGGAAGCCGGGATAGCAGAGCACCACCTCGATCTTCGACCGGGCGGCCGGGTCGCGGGCCATGACCGCTTCGATTTCTCGGCGCAACGTCTTGAACATGGCCGGCTCCGTCGTCTATTTTCCCGCGCCCGCTGCGCCAGTGCGACGGCGCCGCGGGTGAGCAAGCCCAGCCTGCTGAACGGAATCTAGGGATCCTGACCAATTCGGTCAACTTTGGGCCGGAGACGGAACAGGACTGTTTCCTTTGCGGCGAGGACGACGCGTGCACCGCATCTGCGAAGAAAGCTGAGGTCCGACCATGCCCGACGTGATGATCAATGGCCCGGAAGGACGCCTGGAAGCGCGCTACCTGCCGGCGAAGGAGCGCAATGCGCCCATCGCCCTCGTGCTGCACCCGCATCCGCAGCACGGCGGGACGATGAACAACAAGATCGTCTACGGCCTGTTCCACGCCTTCTCGCGCCAGGGCTTTGCGGTGCTGCGCTTCAATTTCCGCGGCGTCGGCCGGAGCCAGGGCGTCTACGACCGGGGCGAAGGCGAGCTGTCCGACGCGGCCTCGGCGCTCGACTGGCTGCAGATGTACAACCCCGACGCCTCGCAGTGCTGGGTGGCCGGCTTCTCCTTCGGCGCGTGGATCGGCATGCAGTTGCTGATGCGCCGGCCCGAGATCGCCTCCTTCATCTCCGTGGCTCCGCCGGCCAACATGTACGACTTCACCTTCCTCGCACCCTGCCCCTCCTCGGGGCTGGTCGTGCAGGGCAACAGTGACGAGCTGGTGCCCGAGCCGTCCGTGAAAAAGCTGGTCGACAAGCTGGCGCACCAGCGCGACATCACCATCGAGTACCGCGTGATCGACGGGGCGAACCACTTCTTCCACGGCAAGCTGCCGCAGCTCGAAGAGGTGGTGGAGGACTACGTCGCGCGCGGCCTGCGTGGCGAGACCGACAAGAAGTCCGCCAAGAGCTAGAGCTTCAGCGGGGAGGAGGCTGCCGCTCTCCGGGGGGCGGGCCGGGCGGCGGTCCGCCGGGTCCGGGACGCTCCCAGGCCTCCGCGATCCTGCGACGTGCCGCGGGCTCGAGCCGGCCGAGCAGGTCCGTCAGCATCGCCTGCACGGCCGAAGCGACCGCCTCCTCCTGCCGCCGCAGGTCCGCGAAGGCTGCCGAAAGTGCTGCCGCATCGAACGGTTCCGCCTGCAGGGCCTGCCGCACCCGGGCGCGCGCGCCCTCCATCTCGCGGAACGCCGCCCTGACCGCAGGGTCATGCTCGGCCTTCACCGCATCCAGCACCGGCCGGTCGGTCTCGGCCAGTAGGGACCGCAGCACGGGCGGTGGCGGCGGGGCGAAGGGCGCCGGTCCGGGCGGCGGTCCGGGCGGCCCGAAGCCGCCGGGGCCGAAGAGACGGCCGGCCCAATGGGAGGCGAAGGCACCCGCCAGGAAGAGGTTGAGCGCCAGCGACGCAACGAGGAGGGAGCGCAGTCCGGGCCGGCTCATGGCTGCTCAGTACCCGGCATAGCGGTCGTTCATGAAGGCGAACTGCAGCAGGTTGCTCTGGCTGTCGCCGGCGGCCTGTTCCGGCTGCGCCGGCAGCAGGCCGCCGACGGCGATGCCGCAGAGGAGAGAGAGGGCCAGGATCGCACCGGCCGGCCTCAGCCCGACCGGTGTCACCAGGTCGACCACCAAGGGCCGCAGCCAGGAACCGATGCCGCGCCTCCGCGGCGCCGGCGCAGCGGCGAGAATGGCAGCTCTGATCTCCGGGGTGGCGCCCGCGCGCGGCTGCCCGTCGAGCAGCCGGTCCAGTGCCGCCGCCTCGCGCTGCAGGCCGCGCGCCTCGGGTGACCGCTCCAGCAGGGCCGCAAGCCTCTCCCGGTCACCGGCTGGCCAGCGGCCCGGATCGCCGCCGTAGCTTGCGAGGACCTGCACGAGCCGCGAGCGGTCCTCCTCGTCCGTCCTCATTCCAGGTCTCCAACAAGGTTTGGCCGTTCCGCCGCCAGAAGGTCCCTGAGCCGGCGGCGGCCCCGCGCGAGCAGGGATTCCAAGGCATCGACGCTGAGGTCCATCACATCCGCCGCCGCGGCATTGTCCATCTCCTCGTAGTAGCAGAGGACGATGGCACTCTTCTGCCTTTCCGGAAGCGCATCGAGAGCCCGGCGAACTTGCTGCGAGACCTGGTCCCGCTGCAGCTGCACGGAGGCCGAAGGGGCGTCGCTGATCATCTCGGGCGCATCCTCCAAGGGCAGGACGGGCCGTCGCCGGGCGCGGTCGTGGCAGAGGTTGACCGCGACACGGTAGAGCCACGTCTTGAAGCGGGCCTGGCCCGGCTGCCAGGAGGCGGCGTGGCGCCAGACCCGGAGAAAGACCTCCTGGGCCACCTCTTCGGCATCCGCGCGGTTGCCCAGGTAGCGGCTGGCAAAGCCGATGATGCCGTCCAGATGGCGGTCGACGAGGGCGGCACAGGCCCGCGCGTCGCCCGCGCCGGCCCGCCGGACGAGAGGCAGGTCCGGATCAAGGACGTCCACCGCATCCCCGGCATCGATTCACCGTCGTGGGCTCCCGGTCAACGGGTCGTCTCGCTCAGAAGGGCTGGCGGCTGCCGGCCGACCTGACCTTCCGCCGACAGGACGGCGGTGGCGACGAGCAGCACCACGCCCCCCACCGCGAAGGCGAGGGGAAAGCGCGATATCCGACGCAGCAGCGACTTCATTCCATGGTCCTCTCGAGCGGCCGGCCAAGGCGGCCCGGCAGCGTTCCATCGAACCTTCAACGGGCGGGACATCGGAAACCGTCGAAAAAAGTCTCCCTGGTACCCGCGCGACGGATCTGCCGCGCAAGCCTCGTTGGCTGTCCAGTCGCCGCCCGAACGAGGTGGCGACAATGACAAGACCATGGAGGACGATCTCATGATTCGCGCACTACGGCTTCCTGTCGGGCGCAAGATCGCGTTGCTGGCCCTCAGCGGGCTGTCGGGCCTCGTGCTGGGGGCCAGCGGGGCCGCCTCGGCTCCGCCAGCACCGCCGCCGGGGCCGGGGATGATGGGCCCACCGCCCCCCTTCGCGGCCGAGATGGCCAGGGAGCTCGACCTCGACGGCGACGGGCGCGTCACCCGCGCCGAGTTGGAGAAGGCCGGGCAGCAGCGCGCCCGCGGCATCGACGTGGACGGCGACGGCGTGATTTCCGTCGAGGAAATCATCGCCTTCCAGGACAGGGAGCGCCGGCGGCACGAGGAGACGATGCTGGCCAGCCTGGACAGCAACGGCGACGGCCGCGTCACCATCGAGGAGTTCGTGTCCGGCGGCTCCTGGCGGCTCGCCCGCCTCGACAGGAACGGCGACGGCGTGATCGACGGCGGCGAGTTGCGCCCGCCTCACGACCGGCCCGGCCCGAAGCCGGCCTGCGACTAGACCAGACGCGCGCGGCGGGCGGAGGGCCTCAGCCTTCCGCCCCCTTCCTGTAGGTCTCGGCCAATGTGGCGTAGTCCCGGGCGGAACGGGCGAACTCTGCCTCATCGGTGGGGCCGAGCTTGCGCAGGCAGCGGGCGGGGCTGCCCGCCCACAGTTCCCCTGCCGGGACGTGCTTGCCCGGCGTCACCAGAGCACCCGCGGCGACCATGGCGCCGGTCTCCACCACCACCAGATCCATCACCACCGAGCGCATGCCGATGAAGCAGCGGTCCTGCAGCGTGCAGGCGTGGATCAGGGCCAGATGGCCGATGGTGATGTCGTCGCCGATCAGCGTCGGCATGCCGCCGCCGCTTTCCCGATAGTCCGCGCCGCTGGGGTCGCGGTTGCAGTGGACGACGGTGCCGTCCTGCACGTTCGTGTTGGCGCCGATCGAGATGTGGTTGACGTCGCCGCGCACCACTACCCCGTACCAGATAGAGGCATTCGGCCCGACCTCGACGTCGCCGATGAGCACGGCCGTCTCGGCGATGAAGGCGCTGTTGTGGATGGTCGGCCGCACCCCGCGGTGGGGAATGATGATCCCGGGCATCGGCAACTCCTTCAGAGCGGAAAGATCAGGCAGGTCGTCGTGCCGTGGGCATAGACCCTGCCCTTGTCGTCGACGAGACGTCCTTCCGACGTCCCGATCTGGCGGCCGCTGTGGATGATGCGGCCCTCGGCGCGCAGCGGGCCCATGTCGTCGCGCACCGCCCGCGTGTAATGGACCTTGATCTCCAGGGTCGTGTAGCCCTGTCCCGCAGGCAAGGTGGAATGGACGGCGCAGGCCATGCAGGAGTCCAGCAGGGTCGCCGCCCAGCCGCCGTGCACCGTGCCGATGGGGTTGTAGTGGCGGCGCTGCGGCCGGCCCGCGAAGACCACCCGCCCCACCTCGACCTCCGCCAGATGGAAGTCCAGCGTCTCGAAGATCGGCGCGAGCGGCAGCTCTCCGTCCTTGATCATCCGCAGGAAGTCGGCCCCGGCGTGCGCCTTCAGCACCGCCGGGTCGACGACGTCGACGATCTGCATCGGCCCCACCTCCCGCCGGTCAGGGGAAGAGCGGCAGCTGCTCGAGGCCCAGGGTCTCGGGCAGCCCGAACATGAGGTTCATGTTCTGGATCGCCTGCCCGCTCGAGCCCTTCACCAGGTTGTCGATGGCCGAGATCACGATGGCGCGGCCCGGCAGCCGGTCCTTCACCACGCTGATCACGCAGCGGTTGGACCCGCGCACCATGTGGGTGGCGGCCAGTTCGCCGGCCGGCAGCACCTCGACGAAGGGCTCGGCCTCGTAGCGCTCGGTCAACACCGTCCGCAGCCTGTCGGCATCGGCGCCGCCGGCGAGCCGGACGTAGCAGGTGACCAGCTCGCCACGGTTCATGGGCACGAGGTGCGGCGTGAAGTTGACCGCCAGCGTCCTTCCGGCCGCCCTGCCCAGCTCCTGCTCGATCTCCGGCATGTGCCGGTGGCTGCCGACCCCGTAGGGCCGCAGTCCCTCGGCGACCTCGCAGAACATGAGGTTCTCCTTCACCGACCGGCCGGCGCCGGTGACCCCCGACTTGGCATCGATGATGATGTCGTCGGGCTCGATCAGGCCCGCCGAGAGCGCCGGGGCGAGGGCGAGCAGAGTCGCCGTGGGATAGCAGCCCGGGCAGGCGACGAGGCGCGCCCGCTGCACCGCCTCGCGGTTCAGCTCGCTGAGGCCGTAGACAGCCTCCGGCTGCAGGTGGGGCGCCCGATGCTCATGACCGTACCACTGGGCATAGGTCGGCAGGTCGGTCAGCCGGAAGTCGGCGGACAGGTCGATGACCTTCAGGCCCTCCGGCAACTGCGCGACAATCTCCTGGGTGGTCCCGTGCGGCAGGCCGCAGAAGACGGCGTCGACACCGGACCAGTCTGCCTCCTCCCATTTGATCAGCCTGGGCAGCTTCAGCGAGCGCAGGTGCGGATAGACCTGCCCCATCGGCTTGCCGGCGTGCGCATTGGCGGTCAGCAGCACCATCTCGGCGTAGGGGTGGCAGGCGAGCAGGCGGACCAGATCGGCACCCGTGTAGCCGCTGGCGCCGAGCACCGCGATCCTGAGCTTCTCCGTCATGGCGTCACCTCTCTGCTGCGCCGGGGACCGGCATGGCCCTCGGCGGCACAGCAATACAGACAGAGGAAGCCCTGCGCGACCCGCAAAAAAGGAAGGGCGGCCCCGCCGGCCGCCCTCCTCGCAGAACAGCCGACAGACGCTACTGGCTTGCGAGGGTGGTTGCGGCAGGCCCTGTCTGGACGGCGATGGAGGT